>ERZ1108168.85-NODE-85-length-93002-cov-13.689705_pt1 | contig 93002 bp, 78 predicted proteins | sample MGYA00403704_ERZ1108168 | MGnify/ENA primary metagenome ERZ1108168 (study PRJEB35170, sample SAMEA104062421) | human gut metagenome | biome: human gut; feature: human-associated habitat; material: faeces | place: Denmark | collected 2012-06-12 ...
GTTATTTTAACACTTTTCTCCGATTTCTTCCCTTCTTTTTTTATTTTCTTTCTTCTTTTATTCCCTTTTCTTATCCTGTCTTTTCATTTTTCTCCATACTTGCGTTTACCTTTACAATTGACCTTTTTTGTCTGCTTTTTGCTTTCGTCCTGGACTGCGCGGGATTGAAATTCGTAACATCGCTTTATTTTCAGGCTTTTCACCCATTCCTTGATGACTTCATTTACGGTTCCTTCTGATTATGGTTTGTCTTTCTTGTTCTCCTTCCTGCGTTTCTTCCTGCCTCTGCGGATCTTCTTATAAAGCCTGTCTTTCTCTGTATCGATCTTCTCCCTTTCTGTTTTTCTTCCGTCAGACTCTCAAAGCAGCGCTTCTATAAAGAAAGGATATCCCTTTCCTCGGCCGCAAGTGAAACAGCCTTCTCATCGGAATATCCTTTCTCTTCATTTTTAGTTGTTGGCGATTCTTCTTTCTGTCTGAACCTCAGCACGCACGAATACTGACAGACAGAAAGAAGCGGCTTAATGATGGAACAGACGGACGCCGTTGAAAATCAGCACAATACCATATCGATTGCAGGTATCAATGACATGATCGTCGCGCACAGAACCGCCGGCTTCCACGATGTATGAAACGCCACTCTTGCGAGCCCGTTCAATATTATCACCAAACGGGAAGAACGCATCTGATGCCAGGGATACCCCGCTGACCGATGCCAGCCAGGCTTTCTTTTCTTCCGCGGTCAGGACTTCCGGCTTTTCCGTGAAAACTTCCTGCCAGCTGCCCTCCCGCAGCAAATCTTCCCATTCATCGGAAATATACACGTCGATCGCATTATCGCGGTCAGCTCTGCGGATCTTCTCTTTAAACGGCAGATTTAGCACTTTCGGATGCTGACGCAGATGCCAGATATCCGCCTTGTTGCCGGCCATTCGTGTGCAGTGGATGCGGGATTGCTGGCCAGCGCCGATTCCGATTGCCTGACCGTCCTTCGCATAAACAACCGAATTGGACTGCGTATATTTAGCCGTAATCATCGCGATCAGCAGATCTCGTCTGGCCGCTTCCGGCAATTCTTTATTTTCCGATACGATGTTTTGAAGCAGACTCTCATCAATCTTCACATCATTGCGCTGCTGGTGAAAACGTACTCCGTAAACTTCTTTGCTTTCCATCGCTTTCGGCGTATAATTCGCATCCATCTGCAAGACAAGGTAGGTCCCCTTGCGTTTAGCCCGCAGAATTTCCAGCGCTTTCTCACTGTAGGAAGGAGCGATAACACCATCAGAAACTTCCTTTGACAGAAAACGGGCCGTGGTTTCATCACATTCTTCTGACAGGGCGGCGAAATCGCCGTAAGAAGACATGCGGTCTGCCCCGCGGGCGCGGATGTACGCACAGGCAATCGGCGAAAGCTCCGTGTCTTCACAGAAGTAGATTTTTTTCATGGTATCGTCCAACGGCAGGCCAATCGCGGCGCCGGCGGGAGATACATGCTTAAATGAAGCGGCGGCCGCCATTCCGGTTGCTTCTTTCAATTCTTTGACAAGCTGCCAAGCATTGAGGGCATCCAGCAAATTGATATACCCGGCACGGCCATTCAGTACCGTAAACGGCAGATCTCCCTCTTCAATGTCGACGCTGGCTGGTTTCTGGTTGGGATTGCATCCGTATTTCAGCTCATACTCTTTCATCTTTTTTCCTCCTTTTACGAAAAAAAGCCGCACTGCTGGTCCTTAATGGCCCAGACGGTCGGCTCTGTTCTGCATTAACTTCCCTGTGGTCAATTCCACTTCCGTCAGTCGGTTAACTGTTTAAAAATTATCACGCTTCCACTCACCTGTCAAGCCTTCTTCCGTGAAGTTTTCCACATTTCAGGCCGTTCGATTGTTTTCGCTTTCCGACGGCTTACAAACCGCTGGCACTGCCTTGAGGCATATCGAGAAAATCAAAGACGGAACTGGTCAGAACGGCTCCATACTGCTTTAAAAATGTTTCACTGTCCATGTTTCGATTGCGGCACAGCCAATGACTGACCGTATAGCATAAACTGTTGCCGAAATAGCCGGCGAGTTCATCTTCGGTCATCGTTCCCAGCTTTTCAGTCCGACCGTAACGGCGGAACATCTCCGCAAATAACTGCTGAACGTTTTCTTCAAACAGATCCGAAAAGCTGTTCTGACCGGTGATCCGGAAAGCAATTTGATAAAATTCACGACTTTCCACGAATTTATCAAGCATCGCTTTGACCGCCTGCTGGAATTGCTTCTTTTCTATATAAGGAAGCGCTGTATCGACAGTATCCAGATAAATGATATAACTTAAAGCTGCGTATTTGTCTTCAAAATAATTATAAAACGTGGCGCGGATGACGCCGGTTTTATCGCAGATTTGCTTAATCGTGATCTTTTCAAAGCTTTTCTGCAGCATGAGCTCTTTCAGGCTTTCTGCCAGAAAGCGTTTCATCATCCCCCGTTTTTCCATGATCTCCCCCCTAGCGCAGATGCGTCAGCACCTGGAAAAGAACCTTAAGGCTGATCAGAAAGAGAATCACGCTGCCGGCTGTAAAGATGGTCCGGCGATAGGCCAGACCTAAACGATAGCCAATCTGCTGTCCCAATTCCACGCAAGCCAGCGTTACCAATGTGGAAATTAAGCATACCTGAAAGGCATCTGCCTGCAGCAAGGTCATGCAGGTTCCCAACAGGAAAACATCAACACTGGTGATCAATCCCAGGAATAAGACTTTTTTGTAATTAAAACTGTCATCATGACGTTCTTCAAAGGCTTTCTGCCGAAAGGCCTGAATTAACAGGAAGCAGCCCAGGGCAAACAGGATCAGCGCCGCGATCACCTGATTGACATGCAGCACAAGCTGACTCTTGATCAGGGAACCGGCCAGCGATCCCAAGACGATCATCAGCAGGCTCGATCCGGCAAAGATAAAACTGTTAATCAGCGAGCGGCGGTGTTCCTGCGGATTCATCACGGCGCCCCGCGCCATCATAACCACAAAGCAATCCAGCGACAAAGCCAGGCAGGTGACTAGGATTTCGATTGTATTCACCTGATTTTCCCTCCTCTACGGTTTACAGTCCAAGTATAGCCGATGGTGACGGAGGAAGCGATAGACAATCATCAGATTCTGTCAATTCTTCCTTATAGAATAAGTGCTGTGCTTTCCCTTGTCTGATCCAACCGCAAATATCCGGCTGACGGCTGACTATAAGCGCGGCAGACTGATCCTCTGCCCTTGACCTTGGATATCATTTATTTCTGATTGGGTTCATTGCCAAACTGAACAAAGAAAAAACCAGCGGAATCCAGGATACCGCTGATTTAAAGATTAGATTATTCAATCATGATGGTCTTTTTCGTTTCCACTGCCGGCGCGTCTTTCTTCGGCAGAACAATCTTCAATTCACCGTTGTCATAGTGCGCTTTGATGTCTTCCGGCGTGATCGCTTCGCCGACATAGAAGCTGCGGGAGCAGGAGCCTTGGACACGTTCCTGACGGATCACATTGCCCTGATCGTCCTTTTCTTCTTTGTTGGTATTGCGAAGCGCAGATACGGTCAGATAGCCGTTTTCCAAATCCATCTTAATATCTTCTTTGTCATAGCCTGGCAGCTCAATATCCAGCAGATAGCTGCCGTCCTTCTCACGAATGTCGCAGCGCATTGCGGTGATCGCATTGCGATGGAGCAAAGGTTCATCAAACATGTCATCAAAGAAGTCGTCAAACATCATTCTTGGTAGTAATCTCATACATCACACCTCTTTCTGTTTTCAACTTATGCGATACTGCCTGATCTGAACTCTGATCGCTCAGAGAAGTTAATCAATGGAAATTGTTTTCTTGGTCTGCATGATCTGCGGGTCTTTTTTCGGTACGAAGACCTTCAGCTCACCATTTTCGTAACGAGCTTTAATGTCCTCGACGTTCATTTCTTCACCGATAAAGTAAGTCCGGGTGCAGCTGCCGCTGACACGTTCCTGACGCACCAGCTTGCCTTGTTCACTTCTTTCCTCGCTGCTTGCTGTGTGCGCGGCTGCGATGGTCAGATAGCCGTCTTCCAGCTCCATTTTGATTTCTTCCTTTTTAAATCCAGGAAGCTCAATATCCAGAAGATACCCATCTTCTCGTTCGCGAATATCGGTTTTCATGACAGCCGGGACAGTATTCTTTCTGAAAAATGGATCCTTAAGAACCTCGTCGGCCAAGCTGTCCATCCAGGTGTTCGGTACAAATCTCATCTTGAATCGCCTCTTTCTATCTGTCTTATTCCTGGCTTATTGGGTCTTTCCCAACTTGCAATTTTAGTATATCACATTATTTAGCACTGTCAAGTGGTTAGTGCTAATTTTCTTCATTTAATTTCACAAGTTCACAAAGTGCGTCGTTCATAGAGCATCGCAACAATTTTGTCGATCCGCCGAATGCGCTGATCTTCCACCCCTTGTTCCGCATAATGAATAATACGCCCGCGCTGCTCCGGATCCAGCAGCTGAAAAAAATAACAGGCACTGCGGTTGGCTAAGAGTGCTTCCTGTAAGGCCTGCGGACATTCTGCCAAACTGTGACCGGATTCTGGTTCCAGCCACAGGTTGACCGTTTTGCCTTCGGTAAGCTCAGATTGTGAACAGACTTCCTCCGGAAGTTCCAGCGTCCAGATTTGTCCTTTTCTTTCTGCTTTCTGTTTAAACAGCTGAGTTTGAAGCATGATGATCAGCGGTCCTTCCGGCAGCGCCGCATCCGCCGCAAGCTCAAGATGGGGCTGGGGTGTATTGTGAATTATTCCTTCAATCTGCATCCTGATTTCCTCCTGGCCTCTAGTATGCCTCGGCGTTCTGAGATTTATTTTGCTTTTTTGTTTCCATTTCAGGATGAGCCGCGGATCTCTTAACGTGTATTTTTCAAAAAGAAAAGGCCTCAGCGGCCTTGCAGGTTGGTTTTATAAAACGTTTCAAGTGAATTCAGCAGCGGATCTTTTTTCCCTTTGCGTTCGCTGCGCGTTAGCAAAAACAGAAAGATCAAACCGCCTAAGAAGCAGACGATCATGTCGGTCATCGTATCGTAAACGCCCTGGGTATAGTGATTGATCGCGTCGATATTGAGAAAGATCAGACAGGCGAATTCAAAGCATTCCCAGAGAAAGGCTATCATCATGTTGATTCCTTGAATGGATAAGCATTTTAAAAGATAATCACGCGGCGTGCTTTCCGTCCAGCTTTGTTTCAGCCAGCAATAGACCAGCGTGATCACCGCGCAGATCAGGATGCCGGAGCTGAAATGCAGCACTTTATCAAAGTAAGGAACGGCATAGCCGTTAAGGGTATTCCCGATGATCATCGCCACCGCGATAAACAGCTGCGCCCAGAACAACAATCCCCAGGCCTGCCTGAGCTTGAGCAGCTTAACAACAAGCGGACCGATCAGCTGAACGCCGAAGGCCATGGCGAGATAGCCAAGCTTCGCATAGAGCTGATGCTGAAGCTGGAAAACCGTACTGTAAATCATCAAGACTGCGGAAGCGCCGTACAGGACATAACATGCTTTTTTCATTTTATCACCTTACTTTGGACTGTGTTTTTTCAGTATGCCCCATTTTCCCGGCGTTCTGCATTAAAACTACGTTGAATGGTTTTTAAAGCAATCGGAATAAAGATCACGGCCACCAGCACTTCAGCTGCAGGATAACAGAACCAGACGGCGCTCAATCCGCCGAGCTGGCCGAGAACCCAAGCCAGCGGAATGATGAAGACCAATTGGCGCAACAGCGACATGATCAAACTCATCAATCCTTTGCCTAACGCCTGAAACATCGTGGTCATGATGATGCTGCAGGCAGCCGGCAGGAAGCACAGCGCCAGAATTCTGAGTGCATAGCCGCCCAGCTTCAGCATCTGATCGGAGCCGTTAAACAGCTTCAAAAGCATTTCCGGCATTGTCCAGAACAGAACTGTGCCGGCTAACATGATCGCTACCGCCACGCCGAAGGATAAGACGAGCGTACGGGTAAACCGTTTTTCATCCCCCGCTCCGTAATTGTAGCCCAGAATCGGCATCGCGCCCTGATTTAACCCGAAAATCGGCATAAAAACAAACGACTGAAGCTTAAAATAGATTCCCAAGACTGCCACAGCGGTAGCGGAAAAGCTCATCAGAATGGCATTCATCGCCGTTGTCGTGACCGAGCCGATCGCATTCATGACAAACGTTGGAATTCCAACGCGGTAAATATCCTTGGCTGCCTGCATTTGCGGATGGTGCCGCCAGGGTGCGATATCAACTTCATGCGTTCCGACTTTCAACACGATCAGAACGAAGATCATCGCCAGGATCTGACCGATGACCGTCGCCACTGCCGCTCCGGCAACGCCCATTTTCGCAACGCCGAAGTAGCCGAAGATGAAGATCGGATCCAGAATGATATTGGTAATTGCGCCGATCAGCTGCGAAAGCATCGGCACGATCATGTTGCCCGTCGCCTGCAGCACTCGCGAACAGGTCATCTCAATCATCACGCCGGCTGAGAAAATCATGACGATCATCAAATACTGCGAACCCATCTCCAAGACCGCGGCATCATGGGTAAACAGACTGACAAAGGGTTTAGCCAGAAACAGTCCCACAAGCATGCACAGCGCCATGTTGATTAATGACAGAACGATTCCGGTATTGGCCGCAATGTTGGCTTCCTCCCGGCGTTTTTCCCCTAAACGGCGGGCGATCAGGGCATTGGTGCCGACCCCGACGCCTAAAGCCAGGGCAATGATCAGCATTTGCAGCGGAAAGGCGATTGACACGGCAACCAGGGCATCCTCACTGACCTGGGCAACAAAGATACTGTCAACGACGTTGTATAACGACTGCACTAGCATGGAAAATATTGCCGGCACCGACATGCTGAAAAGCAGCTTGCCGACCGGCATCGTCCCCATTTTATCTGAATTGAATTTACTCATAAAATCCCTGCTTTCTAAAACTAATAGTCTTATTCTAGTTGAATTGAAGAATTTCTACAAGACCCAATTCAACAGGATTTTTAAACGTCGCCTGTGTTATCTTAGGAGGAATCAATTTCCACCTTCCTTATAATAAGAAAAGCCGGCAGGATTGTTTGGGATTGAAATTCATGATAAGATGAAAATCAAGAGGTGATCGCATGCGGCTGAAAGAGGATTTTCATCATTCCATCGTCATTGAACGATCTGAATTTATCTGTTATCTGCGCAAGTGTCTGGACGAAGCTCAGGCCAAGGAGTTCATTCAGCAAATCCGCAGGCTGCACCCGGAAGCCAATCATCATTGTTACGCCTACATCGCCGGGCAGCATAACGAACTGCAGCGTTCCAATGATGCGGGCGAGCCCAGCGGCACGGCCGGAGTCCCGATGCTGGAGGCACTCAAGCTCAGCGGTCTGCAGGATTGCTGCGCCGTCACTGTGCGCTATTTCGGCGGAATCAAGCTGGGAGCCGGCGGACTTGTCCGGGCTTATTCCCGTTCGGTCAGTGAAACCGTCAAGCTGGCGCCTAAGGTGGAAATGGTGCTGATGGATCGTTATACGCTGACGTTCTCCTATGATCTGATTGGCAAGCTGGATTATTTATTAAAGGATCAGGCCGATATCCTCACTAAAGATTATGGCGAACAAGTCGTCTATGAATTCTTAACCACCGATCCGACGGTGGCGGAAAAAGTCCAAGAGCTGACCAGCGGGCGTTTTCCATGCCAGTGGATAGCGCAGGAATGGGTCGAAAAAGAATATAAAAGCTGAGCGACAAAAAGAAAGCGGTCGGGATTTCCCATCACGGGGTCCGGACCGTTTTTAGTCTTCCTTGTTTTCTGAATCGTTAAGGCTTAGGAAGCAAAGAAAGATTAAAAGGGATACGCTATCTCTTCCTTTGGGTCTGCTTTCCGATTACCTTTGTCCTTTCGCTGTCTTTCATCTCCTTATTTTAAAAGATCGGTACGGGCACAGGATCGCCTCAGACTCTCTGCCGTCAGCGTTTGGGCACTTCGAATCATCTCAGCCGGGGTGCCGGTAAACACCACTTCCCCGCCGTCTTTTCCGCCATCCGGCCCGATATCAATGATCCAGTCTGCCTGCTTGATCACATCCAGGTTATGTTCGATTACGATCAGGGTTCCGCCGCGATCTACGATCAGTTCAAAAAGCTTTAAGAGATTCTGAATATCCGAGCGGTGCAGGCCGGTTGTCGGTTCATCCATCACGAAAATTCCCCGGCGCTTTGCCAGATTTTTGGCCAGCTTGATTCGCTGCCGTTCTCCGCCGGACAGTGTGCTTAAAGGCTGTCCCAACGTTAAATATCCCAAGCCGACCTGTTCCATCACCCGTAAGTGCCGGCGGATCTTCGCTTCCTCAAAGACTGTCAAGGCTTCTGAAGCAGTCAGATTCAATAAATCAACAATATTCCTGCCTTTATAAGTACAGCTCAGCGCCTCCGAATTGTACCGCTGACCTGCGCAGGCTTCGCATTCCGTTATGATCGGATCCATGAACGCCAGCTCTGTGACGATAACCCCTTTCCCACCGCAGACTGGACAGGCTCCGGTGGAATTGAAGCTGAACAGGCTTTCTGACTGCCCGCTTTCCCGCGCCATCAGCCGGCGGATTTCATCAAAAAAGCCAAGATAGGAAGCGGGTGTAGAACGCTGCGTGGCTGTAATCGCACTTTGATCGATCATGATCACATCGTTTTCATACTGTCTGGCAAAGACCTGGGATATCAGCGTACTCTTTCCTGAACCGGCAACTCCGGTCACCACCGTCATGATCCCCAACGGGATATCCACGTCGACTTTTTTCAGATTATGCAGCTGTGCACCGCGAATCGGCAGGCTTGTCTGAGCCTTGCGGAAACTTTGCTTAATCGGCAGCGTATGCCGCAGAGCCTGGCCGGTCAACGTATCGGTTTGAAGCAGTTGGGCATAGCTGCCGGAAAAGACGATCTCGCCGCCTTTCTGGCCGGCCAGCGGGCCGACGTCAATAATGTGGTCGGCGATTGAAATCACATCTTCATCATGTTCGACAACAAGCACGGTATTGCCTTTATCGCGCAGCTGACAAAGCAGCCGGTTCATGCGGCCGACATCGCGGGGATGCATGCCGGTGCTGGGCTCGTCGAAGATATAAAGCAGGTTGGTTAAACTGCTTCCCATATAGCGGACCAATTTCAGTCGTTGTGCTTCCCCGCCGGAAAGCGACAGCGTTTCGCGATTCAGATGCAGATAGGATAATCCGATTTCAATCAGCCGGTCCAGGCCTTCGGCCAGTGTCTGAACAATCATGCTTACAGTGGGGTCCGTGATTTCCATCAGCACGGCTTTGAGCTGCGGCAGCTCCATTTCGCTCATCTCCGCGATCGAATAGCCGTGAATCCTGCAGGCCAGCGTTGTCGGATTGAGCCGTTTTCCCCGACAGCTGGGGCATTCCGTTTCTTTGATCAGATGCTGGGATTTCTTCTGCGTGTGCTGACTTTTGTCGCTGAGATCCCGGTTCAGCAGGGTTTTGGTATATTGATGAACCAAGCCTGGAAACCTGGGATTTTCCGGTGTGCCGCTGCCGTCCCTGGATCCATAGAGCAGCAGATTGTACTCTTGGGCTGTATATTCCTGGATCGGCTTATCAAGATCAAACAGACCGGACTGAGCCAGCTGTTTCCAATACCAGGAGCCGGGACGATATAAGGAATCCTTCACACCGCCCTGATTTAGCGATAAAGCTGGATCAAGCAGAGAGGTTACATCCAGGCTTGTAACCTTGCCCAGACCGCTGCATGTCCGGCACATTCCATTAGGATCATTGAACGAAAAGCAGGAGGCCGATCCAGCATACGGCTTTCCAATCCGTGAAAACAACAGCCGCAGACTGGCGTACAGACCGCTGATTGTGCCGATGGTGGAACGAATGTTTCCGCCTAAGGATGACTGATTGACAATCACCGAAGGCGATAAATTCTCAATCCGTTCGACCGCCGGCTTGGGGTATTTCGGCATTCTGGATCGGACAAAGGGCGGATAGGTCGCGTTCATCTGGCGCTGCGATTCAGCGGCAAGCGTATCAAAGACAATGCTTGATTTCCCAGAACCGGACACACCGGTGAACACCGTAATTTTCTCTTTGGGTATTCTGAAAGTGACATGTTTCAGATTGTTCTGCGTCAGTCCGTAAACCACGATATCGCGTTTCTCCGCCGCGGTTTCCAAAGTATTCTTTAATTCTGTTTTCGTCGTTTTTTCCATTCTTCGTCCTCCTGTGTTCACTGTGAAGTGTCTGCTTCTCAGCATATCAGAGCCGAAGCGTCCATTCTTGATCAATTTTGCTAAAATATGACGGATCATCGTGTCTTTGAGCCATGGTATAATGATAATATGGAAGGAGACGGGTGCATGAAACCCATATCAATTTTAGAAAAGGCCGTTGAGTATATCGAAGCGCATTTATCCGATCCGATCAGTCTGAGCGATGTATCGCGGGAAACGGGTTATTCTTACTATCACATGACCCGCCTGTTTACCGCGGTTTCCGGTGAATCCGTGAATCGTTATATCCATCGCCGCCGGCTTTCTGTCGCGTCTGAGAAATTACTGCATTCGGATCAAAGAGTTCTCGACATCGCCCTGGAATGCGGCTTTCAGTCGGCTGAAGTTTTTAACCGAGCTTTCAAGGGACATTTTGGATGCACTCCCATCGAGTACCGCCGACGCGGTATCAGCCGGTTTGTCGAAGCCAAAGTGAAACTGCTTCCCGGCGATCTTGAACACATCGCTTTCAACGTTTCCCACACGCCGGAAATTGCAGAACGCGAAGCCGTTCAGCTTGGTGGTCTGCGCGGCACCACAGCCCTTTCCAACAACCAGATTCCTTCTCTCTGGGAACAATTTCTGCGTGAGTATCATTCTTTTTTCTCGACCTCGGCCATTGGATACAGTGTCTGTGAAACGTTGTCGACCACCTACACCCAGGAAGGCGACATTGCCTTTACGGTGTTGGTCGGCAGCCCGGTCAGCGCTTTGACTTCTCTGCCGCCAGGCTTGATCGCAAAAACGCTGAATGGGGGGAAATTTGCGGTCTTTACTCATCGGGGATCTTTTCGTAATTTATATACGACTTATCTTTATATCTATGGAACTTGGCTGCCAAGCGCCAAAGCGGAGCTGGATGAACGGGAGGATTTTGAGGTTTACGCCCGGGAAGTAATTTCCTATGACGATCCGCAGAATGAGGTTAAATTGTTTATCCCCATAAAATAAAACTAAAGTTCACGCACAATTGTTTCGGCGGCGATCCTGCCGAGGAAACAGGCTTTTTCCGTCCTCTTTATCCTGGATCGCTGTGCCTGCCGATTTTTCCTGCGGTTATGCCGGAGTCGTTATTGAATAAACTTAGAAAAACAAATTAATATAAAAAGGAACTCCCATTCTTATCCAGAATGAGGGTTCTTTTGAATTATACAAGCATGATGTCCTTCTCTTCAATCATTCGGCTGAATACCAGCATGAGAAAGGCTGCCAGCAGCGGATCTGATTCTTCCATCTCAATCTGATTGGGCTGCAGATGGCCGATCACATGCCCGGCTTTTTCAATCTGACAGCGAACGCCCCGGCAGCAGAGCTGACCGATAAAATCACCGAAGCGAATCTCTGCCTGTTCATAGACCGGCGGACGCAGTGCCCAGATCCCGTCTTCCTTGCCATTCCAAATCAAGCGCCCTTCACCCAGCGGCGCCAGCTTCAAGGAAATCGAATGCGCCTGTCTTTCAACCTGAACGCTGTACGTTTTTCCCTGATACTCAATCAGCGGCATCTGTGCCTCCAATGTTAAAATAGCCGCAGTTTGTTTTTGCTCATCCTTGAGTATTCTCTGCTTCCCATGCTTTGTCACATTCCATTTCATCCGAATTTTCCTCCTTTATCCCCAGATATGGATGACTACGTTAAACGCGCCGATTGTGGCCATGACCCAAATCGGATTCAATTTGAACTTCCGTAAGGCAATGAACGCCGCGGCAAACAAGCCCACCGACAACAAGTCGATCTGCGACCAGGACAATCCAGCCGCGCCTTCCTTCAGCAGCGCCAATTTGCATAGGCTGATTCCAGCTCCGGCAATCAGGGCTACGACAACCGGCCGCAGACCGGACAGAATTCCCTGCATGACGGACAATTCGCGGTATTTATAATAAACCCAGGCCAGGGTCAGCACGATGATGCAGGAAGGAAGCACGCAGCCGATTGTGGTAATGATGGCTCCCGGCAGGCCGGCGACCTGAGTGCCGACGAACGTGGCTGAGTTAATCGCAATCGGGCCCGGCGTCATTTCGGCGATCGTGATGATATCCGCAAACTGCGTCATCGTCAGCCAGCCATGAATCGCAACCACCTGATTTTGGATCAGCGGCATCGCGGCATACCCGCCGCCGATACTGAACAGACCGATCTGGAAGAAGCTCCAGAATAGCTTAAAGAAGATTTCAATCATCCGATGCGCTCCTTTCTGGCCTTTTCACGGCTCATCGTATTCACAGTCCCAATCGCGCCGCAGACGACGATCAGAATGAGAATGTTGACCTTAAAGACGGTATTGGCAATCAGCGCCAGAATCATGACGACAATGCCGACTCGATTTCTTTCCGCGATCAGTCCCTTGATCATATTGAAGACGACATCGACAATGACCGCGGCAACGGCCGCCTGCATCCCGCGCATCGCAAAGCTGACGACGGCGCTGCTGCGGAAGGCATCATAACAATACGAGATGATGGTCAAAATGATCAGCGGGGGCAGTACCGTCGCCAGAATGTTGACTAGAGCGCCGACAATCCCTTTGAGCCGATAACCGATAATAATTGAACCATTGACCGCAATCGCTCCCGGCGAGCTCTGCGCAATCGCGACCAGATCCATCATTTCCTTCTCTTCCACCCAATGCAGCTCATCAACGAACTTCTTTTTCATTAACGGGACGATGACAAAGCCGCCGCCGAAAGTGAACATGCTGAGGGTGAAGGTGGAGGTAAACATTTTAATAAGACTGACTTCCTGTTTTTTATCCATTTCTCTTTCCCTTTCCTTCCATCCCATTATAGTGCTTGCCCAATTATATGAATAATATTATAATTAAATATATTTCATATCATTTTCAATATATAAGGAGGCCGTTATGACTTTGCGCCACATGCGTATTTTTGTTGAAGTCTGTCACACGATGAACATTACCCGCGCCGCGGAAAATCTTTACCTGTCGCAGCCGGCTGTCAGTCTGGCCATCAGCGAGCTGGAGGATTATTACGGTATCGCGCTGTTCGACCGGATTGGAAGGCGAATTTACATTACGGAAGCAGGCAAGAACTTTCTGAGCTATGCTCAGCACATCACCGCTACCTTTGATGAGATGGAAACCGGAATTAAAAACTGGGATTATTTCGGAACGCTGCGCGTGGGTGCCAGTATTTCTCTGGGTATTCGGCTGCTTCCGCAGATTGTTAAAGCGTTTTCTCAATCCTTTCCCGGCATTAAAATTCCGGTGATTGTCAACAGTTCAGAAACCATTGAAGCCAAAATTCTGAATAATGAAATAGACATCGCTTTATGCGAAGGTCTGATTCATTCACCGGATATCATCACCGAACCGTTTTATGAAGACCGGCTTGTCGTCCTCTGCGGCGCTCATCATCCGCTGGCCAAAAAGGATCGGCTTACGCTGGAGGATATTGTGCGCGAACCGCTGCTGATGCGGGAATTGGGCAGCGGAACCCGGGAAATTTTTGAAAACTTTATGACGGCGCATCAAATCCAGGTTGAGCCGTTATGGCAGAGCTCCTCAACCCGGGCCATTGTCAGTGCCGTGGAGGCATGTATCGGTATTTCTGTACTGCCTTATGAACTAGTAAAAGACGACATTCTGCAGGGGGAAGTGCTGCTGCTTCAAATTCCGGATATGGCTTTCCGGCGAACCTGCCATCTGGTTTACCATCGCTCCAAATACCTGACCCGTTCAGCCCAAGCTTTCTTAAAGCAATGTCATCTCAGTGCCGGATTGTTATCCCAACAGCGTCAACAGGAGCTGCAGGCAGCGGAACAGGAACGCCGCCGACGGGCTGCCGGACAATGAGGGACTGCAGCAAAGCTGAGGATCACTCACCAACAGGATTTCGTTGTTAAAGCGCTGATTTTATGACATGGAATGCGCCTGAAAATTGAAGCACAGAAAAAGGAACAGCTCCTTTACGTTATCCATCCGTAATGAGGCTGTTCCTCTTTTATTGATTAAGATTGAAACAAGTTTCACTTCACCGCTTCCTTTTAAGCAGCGGTGTTGGATCTTCCTGGCTGATTATTCAAAATCAACCTTGGCGACGCGCACAATCCAATGCGTTCCATAAGGGAAGCCCACGGCCCGATAGCTGCATTGATCGCCGTTCTGACTGAACAACAGTTCTTCATCATTATCCAGCCAGTGAATCGCTTTGACCTTGCGGGTTAAGCCCAACAGTGCATGATCTTCATCGGTGCTTTCATAGGCCGCGACGACGTCCTTCGGCCCCAATAACGGCAGATCATGAACATAGACGTAAGCGCAGCCGTCCTTCTCCAGCACAAAGTCCTTCTCATGACTGCAGCGGATCGGACTGACCTGACCGTCATACAGCGAATCCTTCGCCATCGCCGTCCACTGACCGATCACTTCCAGCAGCGCCTCGGTCATCTTGGTAACGCCTCCCTGGCCGGTAAGACCGATGTTCAGCAGATAATTCGCTCCGACCTTGCGGGCATGGCACAGCCGTTCGATCATCTGCCGCGGGCTCTTGTAATCCAGATCATGCTCAGCGATTCCCCAATGCCGGTTCATCGTCTGGCACATTTCAGCGGTCACATACTTCGGCATGCCTTCCCGATTCATCGGAGAAGCCTGTCCCTGTTCAAAGGTGACACTGTCAATTTCCGGATGACCGGTCTTTCCCTGCTGGGATAATCCGGTGTTGTTGATAATCATCGCTTCCGGCTGCAGCCGCCGGATCATGCCGTAGAACTCATCCAGCTTCCAGTCCGCATCCCGTTTAGACCAGTTGCCGTCAAACCACAGCCCTCCGATCTTACCGTAATGCGTGCAGAGAATTTCCACCGACTTGGACAGATATTCTAAATAGGCGTCAAAATCCTGATCAAAATCCGGGTGCACCCAATCCAGCGTCGTGTGATAGAGCATCGGAAGAATATCCTCTTCCCGGCACGCCTCCACAAACTCCTTCACCAGATCCCGGCCGCATGGGGTATGCATGACATCATAATCGGTCAGACCACGGGTATCATACAGGGAAAAACCATCGTGATGCCGGGTGGTCAGCGTGATGTATTTCATGCCGGCTTGCTTAGCCAGCGCGACAATTTGTCTGGCGTCGAAATCTTCCGCTGTGAAGTTTTTGAATAACTCCGTGTATTTTTCATTGGAAATATGATGCAGATTCATCGTCCATTCCCCCTGAGCCAGCTGTGAATACAGCCCCCAGTGGATAAACATACCGAAACCGCGTTGTTCAAACTGGGCGATATACGGTGCAGGTACAGGAATACTCATTGTAGAATCCTCTCTTTCTTTATCTCTATTTTAACAAAATCAGAGCGACATTGCCGCTCTGATTCTATTTTATCCAAAAAAACCGCGGTAAGCGTTGAAACAGCTGAGCAGAAGCAGACAAGCCATGGTGGCGATATAGACTTTTTCCACCTGCCGGTTATCCAGCCGATTGTTCAGCCACGTTCCAAGATAGCCGCCGATGACCGAAGCCACGCAGATAAACAAAATCGGCGACATATCATACGCTGTAAACTGGTTGGCGATATACACCTGGGACAGCTTTGAAATCTGTGAAAAGAAAATGGTCGCGATCGAATAGACAACGCATTCCTTCATATCAAAGGAAAAGAAGATGGTCAACAGCGCAATGTTCATCGGACCGCCGCCGATGCCCAAAAAGACCGAAATAACCCCAAGAACGAAACCCAGCAGCGTAATCACTGCTTTATTTTTGACGCGGTAGGTCTTGATCTTCGATTTATTCAGCGTGTAGATCAGGATGCAGACCAGCGTAACCGCCAATAAAATTGCCTGGATTCCCTTCACCGTCCCCTGGGAAGAGAACTGCTGATTGACTAAATTAAACACACTTTCCCCGGCGAATCCGCCCAGAATGGATCCCAATGAAATCATGACGACTGTCAGGACATCAAACCGGGAACCGTGCCGCAGCTGCTTAATGATGGAAACAATGCACATCGTGAAGACCGCGATCGATGAATACACCCCAATTGTTGCCGCATCATGATATCCCAGCATATCAAAACAAGGTTTAATAATTACACCGCCGCCCAAACCGGCGATCGCTCCGATGGTCGTCGCGCACAGAACGACGATAGAATAAATCCAAACCATAAAAATCCTCCCTTATTCCGCTGCTTCTTTTTCGTCTGCAGCGTGTTTCCTCTCCGTTTGCTCACAGTGATTCATAGTACCGTAATTAAGCTTGAAAAGCAATCTCAATTCCTGCTTTAATCTTACTTTTATATTATATCATAGATGTTCGGCATCCACTGTAAAACTCTTGTGAAAGAATGTTTTTTGCCAAAGATTGAGCTCCTAAATCAGAAAGCAGCGTATAATTCCTCTATTTTACAGAAACGCAAACAACCTGTTTTTTCATGGCTGCAGCTTCGATGACCGCTGGGAACTGCACAAAAATCGCCTAAGACAGAGGCTGCGGAGAAGGCTGACAAAAAGGAAGCCTTAGCTTCATGCTTATGCATACGCCAAGCGCTTCCTGTTTTTTATTCCGTCTTTCTTTTACCAATGAGATCTCAGCACAGAACTGTTGTTTTAACGATTGATTTCCAGCAGTTTCTGATTGAGTTCTTTTTCGATCTTGCGCAGTTCAGCTTCCGCTTCAATCCGCTTCTGGCGGCCTTCCTTCTGAATCTGAGCGACTTCATCCAGCGTCGAGATCAGCGCTTCGTTAGTATGCTGCAGCGTTTCGATATCCACGATGCCGCGCTCGGATTCCTTGGCCGTTTCAATCGTGGCCATCTTTAATGTATCGGCATTCTTTTTCAGCAGCTGGTTGGTCATTTCATTGACCTCACGCTGAGCTTCCATCGCCTGCTTGGAGTGATTCAGCCCCAGTGCCAGCACCATCTGACTTTTCCACAGCGGGATCGTATTGACCAGCGTCGACTGGATTTTTTCCGTCATCAGAGTGTCATTGTTCTGAACCAGACGAATCTGCGGAGCCATCTGCAGCGCAACGGTGCGCGTCAGTTCCAGATCATGAATCTTCTTCTCAAACCGGTCGCAGGCATTAGCCAAATCATTGGCCTTCTGTGCGTCTTCCGGCAGTCCGCTGCGCTTGGCTGCCTCAATCATCTTCGGCAGGTCCTGACTGCGAACTTCCTGCAGCTTCTTTTTCCCTGCCAGAATATACATGGTCAGCTCTTTGAAATGAACCATGTTCTTTTCATACAGCTGATCCAGCAGGGCAATATCGCGCATCAGCGTAATCTGATGATCTTCCAGCGCTTTGGAAATCTTGTTGACATTCAGCTCCGCCTTATCATAGCGAGCTTTCATCTTTTCCATCTTGTTCGTCGTTTTCTTAAACATGCCGAACAAGCCTTTTTCTTCTTCTTCATCCGCCGAGAAGCCTTTCAGCTCACCGACCAGATCCGCCATCATTTCACCGACTTCACCGAGATCTTTCGTTCTGACATTCTGCAGGGCAGAATCGGAGAAATCCGCAATTTTCTTCTGGGCTTCAGCGCCGTACTGCAATACGGTTGTGGATGATGTCACGTCGATCTGCTTGGAAAAGTCATCGACCATTTTCTGTTCTTCCGGGCTTAATTTGACTTCCTGCTGCTGATCCGCAGTCTTTAACTGCGGCGCTGGTTCCGCAATAGTTTCTTCTTCTGAAATCTGGGGATTCAGCGTCAGCGTAATTTTCTCTTCAGCCATGATCATTATTCCTCTTTTCTATCCATTGAATTCGTTTACCTCTTTAATCTTAGACGGTCGCTTTCCGCTTGTCAAGAAACTCCCGAGTCTGGTCAGCGATGAATTTTGTTTGCACGCACCGCTTTCTGCTTTGATGCTCCTGAATCAGCGGAACAGTGTGGTTATCTTCCTCGGAAAGCTTCCATTCATTTGCAAGAAAAGGAAAAGCTGCTGGTTAGTAAGCCTTCCCGGCAGCTTTATTGATCTTCAGTAAATTTAGTCCTGCAGCTCAAGGTCAAAATCTTCCCGCAGCAGCAGATCCATCCGTGCTTTCGGATCGTTCAAAATCCGGCGGGATTGATTCAGAATGGCTTTTTCTACAGTATTGCGGGCTAACCGGCCGTTGCCGCTGCGAGCGGCGGAGTTCATCTGAACCGCGTTGAAATAAATCGTTAAATCGTTCAGACAGCCCTCGTCGATGACGTAGTCTTTCCCCTGCGCCAGTGAAACGGCGATCTGCGTCAGTTCGCTGCCGGTATAGTCGGCGAAGTTCAGAATATTGGGGAACCGCGACTTCAATCCGGAATTCGCATTCAGGAATTCTTCCATTTCCCGGCTGTAGCCAGCCAGAATGACAATCAGATCATCGCGGTGATCTTCCATGCCCTTCACTAACGTGTCGACAGCCTCCAGACCGAAGCTGTCATCCTTGCCGCGGACTAATGAATACGCTTCATCAATAAACAGCACGCCGCCCAAAGCGGATTCAATAATCTGCTGGGTCAGCGGTGCGGTGTGGCCGACATAACGGCCAACCAAATCGCTGCGGCTGACCTCGATCAACTGCCCCTGCGACAACAAGCCCAGGGCCTTAAACAGCCGGGCAACCAAGCGGGCCATCGTCGTCTTGCCCGTTCCGGGATTGCCGGTAAAGATCATATGGCGGGACAGCGGCGCGGCTTTCAAGCCTTGTTTCTGCCGCAGTTGGGTGACTTTGTAATGTTCTTCCATGGATTTTAACGTATCTTTGACTTCCTGCAGACCGACAATCGCATCCATTTCTTTACGAATGGCTTCAAGATCATCCTTTTCCAGCCGGATTAAATCAGAAATCGCCAGCGGTTGACCGTGAGCTTCAAAAATCCATTCCTTTTCCACTTTGATATGAACCTCATGGAGCGGTTCCGATTGTTTCAGACACAGCTCGTTTAAAGCGGCATTCAGCTGCCGGATATCTTTTTCCAAGGCCAAAGCTCCGGTTGACGTTTCCAAGACTGCCAGCCGTTTCCTAGCCGCATCCGCCTCAAAGGTCAAAGTGATGTTGAGCTGTCTGGCAGCGTTGAGCATCGTTTCCTCTAACCGCCGCTGAAAGAGCGTCAGGAGAACTTCCTGGCTTAACGGCTGCGATGAAGGCTGATCTAAAATCACTTCCGTCATGGAATTCGGGAAATTCTGCATCAGCGTCTTGCGTGAAGCCGTTAGGAAAACAATGTATTTATCTGTCAATTTCAGCGTTGACACCGTCTGGGTGACCAATGAGCTGTTGGCTTCCACCAGCTGTTTTCCTTTATTTAAGACATATCGTTTATTCAAAGTCACTTCTTCATTCTGACACAGCTTCATCAGCTGATTGAGAAACGGCGGATACATTGCTTCCGCCTGTTCAATGACAATCACTTCGGCTTCGGCGCAGGAAGCCGCGTACATATCCTGAATGAAGACTTTTTCCTGATCACTTCCGGCATAATGCGAGCCGTTGATCGTCACCGTGTCCGCACTGGTCAGCCAGTGTTTTTCAGCCAGGGTTTGGATCATCGTCGACAGCGCCAGGTGCCGGCCGCTGCCAACCGGGCCGCTGATGACAAAGACATTGCGCAGCACGCCTTCCGGCTGACCGCTGGCGAAAGGACGAAAGAACGCTCGGGCCAAATCGCTCAGAAAGACTTCCTGACCCAACACAACCGCGCCCGTCTGTTCAGCGGCTTCCCGCATTCCTGTCAGCACTGCCTGCAGATCCTGAGCCTGACGTTTCTCCTTGTTCTCAATATCGACCTGAATCCCGAAATCTTTCTGAACTTCGGCCTGCAGCTTCGCAAAATCCTGATCGCTGAAGCCTAAATCCTGCGACTGTTCGCGCAGCGCTTCCGATTGTTTCTGAATTTCTTCGCCTTGCCGCAGCAGAATGGCATTGAGCTGTTCCATCGCGTTTTCAGTCGAACGCAGCGTATCCTCCGCCTTTTTCTGATGGGCCTGCGCCTGATCCAGTCCGGTCTGCAGCTCCGTTTGGTTTTTCTGAACCTGCTCAAGATAGTCTTCCGCCGACACCGTATTCAAACGATGTCCGCGAAACATTGAATTCATCAGCTGCTCAAGATCCTTTTTTTCATTTTCTTTTGACATGCCTTATCCTCTAATAGACTTTCAGCGCTGCCGCCAGCCGATCGCCGATTTCTTCCATCATCTGATCGCGGGACTCTTTCAGCGCGCGGGCCACAAGCTTTAATCCATCGTAATAGCCTTCGTCGTATTTATTGCCGCGCTGACGGTTATTCTGTTGATAATACTTGCGGATTTCCTCATCCACAATTTTTTCATACATCATCATGTCATTCTGATTGATGGCCATTCTGCGCAGATAACGCTGTATCGCATCCTGATGCCCATCGCGGTAATAGCCCCGCTGACGCGGCGGATAAACGACATTTTCCAGCATTTCCCGAACGTATTCATAGCGGGTGCGATAGCTTCCGTGACGGCGGTGAACCGCCGCGGCAACCGGACGCTTGCGGGTCCGGCTATTGCCGCTGAGTCCTTCCTGAATCTCACCGCTGATCAGATCGCTCATCGTATCATAACCCTGCTTGCGGGCTTCTTCATTAATGGTATCCCGCACCATCTGTCCGAAATCGGCAAGATTGGTGTTCATAAAATCTTTGTCATTAAAATGTTTGTCAAACAAATCATCCAAATAATCAGTATTTTTTTGTTTCTGACTCATTGTTTCACCTACTTTCTGACGCCTGAAAGCGTGCCTTCCTGGACCAATCCATCCTTCTTCAGCAGGGCTTCCAGAGTTGTCATATCTGCGGACAAACTCATCAAATCATCCTCGGCCATCGTCGCACTGATCGTTTTCATCGCTTCATTGATCAGAATGATCGTCTTGTTTAAACGATCCTCCGCTTCATGGAAATCCTCATGATTAGCCGCTGACTGACCGATGTTCTTGTAATTTTCTAGAATATCCAGCAGAATCGGCAGATAGTATTGATAAAGCTTATCCAGCTTATCTTTATTCTCAGGAAATTTTTCCTCGGCAATCGCCAGATGTTTCAGCAAGGCGCAGGTCTGATAAAGTCCATTGGTAATCGATTCATTGGCGATTTCGGTATTCAGCGCGTTAATTTTTTCAATGCAGGCTTCCGCCCGATCCAACTCTGGCTGCTGCGGTTCCGGCTGGGCCGGTACCGGCTCTTCCGCCTGCACCGTTTCCGGTTTTACTTTCGGCTTTGGTGTTTCCTCGGTTTGCGGCTGTTTGGCAAATTCAACCAACAGGCGCAGAACTTCGTTATACAGCCGCGGGTAGCGTTCTCCAAACTCATCCAGTGTTCCAATGCAGTCGTCCTCTTTTAACAGAATCAGATTCCGCAGTCCGGTATATTCCGCCTTTTCCGGACGCAGGCTGATTTCTTCCAAAAGCGGCAGTTTTTCATGCGTGCGGAAATAACGGCCCAGCGCTTCATTGACCAGATCACTCTGACGGCCGGACAGCCGCGTACGGCTCTGTCCTGACGAAGACCGGCGGCGGATTGTCTGCCGCTCATTATTATTCTTCGTTACCGATTTATAAATTATAAAAAAGATGATAAGCGGAAAAAGCAGGCCGCTGAACATCCCGCCAAATCCAAATATCATCATAAAAAACAGCACCGGAAAGATCCAGGAATTTCTCATTTTGTCCCCCTTGCATGAGTTCTGAAGTTTCTTTCTGATAAGAACTCGCGTTAATTATATCACAGTTAAGAGGGCATTAAAACGTGCTTTGCCGACTTATTTTAAAGTGAATTTTTACTATGAAATGAAAATTATGAAACTGCGGTGAGAAAATCGGAAAACAGCGTCGGCAAATTAAATCCCGACTGCTTTGTCAGCTTTGTTTTTTACTCCGTCTTCTCTGAAAGACCCAAATGAACGGATAAGAATCTTCACGAACCCGCAAAATCAGAACTAGATCCTTCTTCCGCAAGACAATTCAGCAATCCATAAGCATTGCAAGGGTTTAAAAATCAACGCTTAAAAAGGGGTCTACTAAAACAGCGGCCCGTTTCGCGGCCGCTGCACACTGAGAATTATAAGCGTTTACTGGCAGAAAATCGGACTAATAAGAAAAATGAATCAGTGCAATGTCAGCAGCCAGCTGCCTATCTGCCGGATCAGCTCCTCCCAGGCGCCTTTTTCAAACGGACTGCTCATCGCTTCGTAAAATTGCTGAACAAAGGCATTTTCATCCGCCATATACAGAGCGTAACCATTCGTATAGCCGATAAATTCAGCATTCCATTCTGCCTTTACCGGGTTGCTGAGCTTGCTGAAAAGCTCGACCGGAACGGTGATCAGATTGAGCGAAGGCAGCTGGATACAGGAAACAGACAACGCGATTTCCCGCAGGCCGGAAGCATTGCGGCAGGACAGCAGATTATTCTCTGCTCCTTCTTTCAGGGACTCCAACAGCCGCAGGGCATGGGCATCCGCCCCCTCTTTGCGAGCTTGTTCAACCTGAGCCTTCAAGGTGCTGACTTGGGCTTCAGCCACTTCCACCGAGTCCAAAACCTTCGCTTTTACCCGAAAGGTTCTCTGATGGATCTTCAACGTCAGTTTCTCGCCCGGCGTGAAAGGAACAGGCTGCGCCAACAGCGGTTTCAGCTGATCAGCCGCCAGCTGAGCCAAGCGTTCCATTTCAGCGAAGCTGGATTGCTGACGGGTAAAACGCGTACTCATATCCCCGCAGCTTCCGTTCACAAAAGCCACCATTTCTACCGCATCGAAGCAGGCTTCCAGCGCGCCGGGAAAATCTGCCGTCAGCTCAAGATTATCGCCGTTAAGAACGGTTGGATGACACGCCATCCATGTCCACAGACAGCGCCGTCCTTCCTCTGTGATCAATTCCAGAACGAAGGCGTCCTGATCGCAGGGCAGCAGCGGATCATGCCGATCCGTTCCAAGTCCGGCAACCGTTCCGCGAACCAACCGCCATTGGAAAGCTTGTTTTGTCTGCCGCAGCCGCTCAACAGCCTTTGCAATCCGGCGGGCAGTTTCGGCAATATAACAGGCATTCACATCCCCGAATACCGGCTCCAATCCCTTCAAAATACCCTGATCACAGCGGACCGTACCGCAAGGTCCGGAATGGGTATGCGTCGCTGAAATGATAAGATGCGGCTGATGAATTCCGGTTAAATCCGCAACCTGATCAAAAATCATGGAATCCGCCGCACACCAATCGAGCTGAATCCATAAAGTTTCCTGCTCCCCGCTGAATAAAAGTAAGCGGGCAAACAGTGGATCGTGCGCCGTTTCGGCCCAGCGGACTTTTCCAAAACCGGATAAGCGGACCGGCAGCGCCGGAGTGATGTCAATTCTTTCAAAGCTGACCTGCATCGTCATGATCGAATCCTCCCTTTTTTCATAGTCTATCACGAAGGTGATTTGATGTCGAATTATTTATTCTTTTATTTTATTCATTTTCAGAATAATTTATTTACCGGTGAAAATGAACACCTTCCTGCTCAGCCGCAGGCACAACTTTTTTCAACAGGCAACCGTTGTCTGTCCGGATCGGCTTGTCCGCCGATGGTGAATCATCAAAGGCAAGTCGACTTACAATTCATCACAAAGAAAAACAAGCACAACATTTCTGTCATGCTTGTCAGTTTGTTTGATTTAGATGCTTCTCCACAGTTCACTGTAAGAAATAAACGGGATTTCATCCGCGTTGATCTTGGCCTGATTCCGCTGTTTCTTGATATTGCCTTCATGAACGTTCTGCAGCATGTCCTTGTTGACCATGTACTGAACGTAAACAACCTTTTTCAGTAAGAACCAGCGTACAACCAGCGAATAAATCATCGCTTCCTTATCCTCCGCATCGCGCAGCTCGGTTTCGGCATTTTCCTTCACAGCTTCGGCTTCATCCAGTGCGTCTTTCTTCAGCTGTTCATAGTTGGAGAAACGATTGCGGTCCGCTTCCCGCTGCAAAGCCCCCGCTTTGACGCTGAACAGTTTGCGGAAAGTCGCCAGCACACCGTCAACACTCTCTGCCGTCACGGCAACCAGTTCGTTCTTGCAGTCAGCTAAGAAGCTGTATGGTTCCGTCAGCGTGTAATAGAGGCCCTTGGCATACAGATAGCTGCGGTCACTGTGCTTAACCAGGATCAGCGCCCGTTCGGCATCCTCCTGCTTGCCATAAACAATAATCGGACAAATGACCGGATGCCCCTGCAGCTTAAAGGCATCTTTATATCGAATGATCTGGTTAGAAATAACCTGACGGTTGATATCGGCGCGCAGATTCACGCAGATCTTCAAATCATGATCTTCTTCAAACAGCGCATGCAGGATATCCTTCATCGGCTGATCTTCAGAAGCGTCGATCATTTCCAAGTAATCTTCCAGGTAGCCGTTAAAGTCGCACAGCTCCCCCTCTTTTCTGACATCTTTAATTTCTTCTAAAATTTGATAAATTGCCATGTGTTTGGTCCCCCTGTTTCAGTTTCTTCTATATCAGTTTTATCACAATCAGCCAATAAAAAAAAGTAAAATTTGCCCTCAGGGTGTAAAAACTAGTAAAATGTTCTGCTTTAACTACTTGACATTGCAAGGTAGTTGGTTTAGCATGGTAACCAGAAGGAAGGATCGCCATGAACGCACAATTTAAAAAAGGCGTGCTTGATCTGGTCGTCATGGTCGTTGTCAGTCAGCATGACATCTACGGCTATGAGCTGGTCAAGCGGGTCTGCGAAGTCGTTGAGGTAAATGAAGGCACGATTTATCCGCTGCTCAAACGCATGACCAACGAGAAATATTTTGAAACCTACCTGGTTGAATCCACAGAAGGCCCGCCGCGCAAATATTACCGCATCACAGCGCTGGGCTTAACGACAATGAATCAGCTTAAGACGGAGTGGCTGGCATTTTCCAAACAATTAAATCTTTTCCTGGAAGGGGGAACTCACGATGAGCAAGAAGGAATTTCTTGAAAAGTTAGAACATAAGCTGCATCTGCTTAAACAGGATGAAATTCAGGATATCCTGGACGAATATTCAGGATATATCGACAACAAGCTGCAGGAAGGCAAAACCGAAGATGAAGCGGTCGCGGACTTCGGCAATCTTGATGATCTGGCGCGGGAGATTCTCAGCGCATATAAGATTGATGATAAATATACCCATGATAAAAGCCGCGATATTATCGACAATGTCGTTGACATCATGACCCAGGGTATCGACTCGGCCGTCACGTATTTTACGCAGCATTTCAACAACCTCAGCGTAGAAGCCGTAATCCGGCTGGTCGCTTTGATTTTGATCGCGCTGGTCGTCATCGGCCTGATCAAAATTCCGTTCTCATTGCTGGAAACTTTGGCGACAGGTCTTCTGCGCGTGATCCTGCCGAACTTTCTAGCTGCCCCGCTAAACTTATTTGTTCGTTTAGCAATCAACCTGATTTATCTCTGCCTGGTCGTCCTGTTAATGGCAAGCTTTATTTCCCGAGGATTAGAAAATAAAGAACTTGCCCTTCGGGATCTCATTGAAAAGCCGTTCGTATTCAACTTTCACTGGCATCATGGCGACGCCGGCACCCCTCGAAACGGCACTGCCGACGCCTTAAATCCGGATGGAATTACGAAGGCGAAAAACACAGATGACAAAGCCGGGGAAGCCTTAGCTCAGGCGGAAGCGGCAGTGGAGATTATCGATAGAACGGAAGCGGAAATCACGCAGACTTTAGAGGATGAGGATAAACGGATATTGGAAGATCCGATTGATCCGCTGATTCAGCCGCGTGCCTCTCACCCTTATTATTATAATGAGGAAGGATTCAGGAAAAAATCCGGATGGGGCGTCGGCAAAGCGGCAGCCCGGCTGATGATCGGAATCGTACAGCTGATCACGCTGATGATCGTCATTCCGTTTGGCCTCGGCGAATTCGTCTTCTGTTTCGCTTTCGGTTTGCTGATCTTCCTGTTATTTCAGGGCGCCAAACTGTGGGGCGTGACGTTAATCTGCCTGGGGCTGGCCGGTATTTTCCATTCTGTAGTTTCAAGACTGTGGCGGATTGTGCGCCCGGCTGCAAAAAAACGTTCGTTATTTCCCATTTTGATCGCCAGCTTGGTCATCACGGGCATTGGCGTCCCCTGGATGATGGTCGAATTTTCCCGCTATCAGGAAGTGCCGATCAGCCAAGATTTCCCCGAACTCGTTCAGACTGAAACGATCCATCTGACTCCGACGGAGGAGCTGGATCAAGTTCGGTTCTCATTCTATTATGAGGATGTTGTCTTCCGCGATAATCCGAACCTGGGCAACGGCAGTTTACAGCTGACCCTGCCGCCCGGCCAGTATAAGCAGCAAACGGATTTGTCCGACTCCCTGCAAAATCAGGAAATGAAAAGCTTAAATATCTATGCGGTCGGCGACGACGCTGAAGAATTTAAAAACGGACTGAAGATTTTCCTGCGCGGCTTGCGGGAGGGAAAATGGTATACTTCTGAAGCATTTTATGCCGGTCCCCAAACCTTGATCGTCGAAGCTTCACAGCCGACGTTAGATCAATTAGAATTTGATGAGAATCAGTCCCTTTTAATGATTCATCGCTGACAGACGAAGCCCAAATTCGTCTGTTTTTGCATTTTCAGGCAAGTTCTGGCTTTTGCCGGCGGACGCTATCTATGATAAAATGAAGCATATTGAAAACAGCGGAGGCAATGATCATGAAAATTCCCAACTTACTGGCGCCGCGATACCTGCACAGCTTGCTGATCAAAGCAAAAATCGAAGAACAGAACGGCCGGTTTCTGACGCATTACGCGGCGGGAACATTATCCGGGCTGATTCGCGGGCAGGCGCTGGATAATGAAAACGAAACGCGCGACAGCCTGATCGCGGCGTTAAGAATTCAAGACGCGGCGGATGACTGCCGGGTTTATCATGGTATGGTCCGGTATCCGGATTTTCACCGTCAGCTAATCACGTTCCACCGGCTGATGCAGGATTATGGGCTGAAGCTCACAGAACTGCCCGTGAAGACGGAAGGCCAGCGCGAGCTGAAAGCGCTGCTGACACGAATCAGCGATCTGCCTTTCTCGCATCAACAGGAAATACGATTTTTAGATCAAGTGAAAAGTTCGGATTTGAGCGGAATCGAATGCATACCCGGCTGGGTGGAAGATCTGCACCAGCAGCGTCTTCTTGAGGCCTTGCAGCAGCGCGGCCTGCGAATCTGTCCGCTGAAAAAAGGACAGCCGGGCACAGCCTTTTACAAAGCTCTGAATTCCCGGCAGGAGGCCGAAGGCGTGGCACAATTTTTGCTGCGTGAACAATGGAAGCCGGAGGATGTCATGATCATCCTGTGCGACAGTCAGCGCGACGGAAGTTTGGTTCGCTCTGTTTTAAATCGTTATCAGCTGCCCGCGGCTCAGGTATCTTACTCCAAGCCGTCAAAAATCCTGCGCTGCTTCAGCGCCCTTGTCACCCTGACGCGCGCGCCTTCTGTCGAGGCCGTTTTAACAACGCTGCAGTTAAAAGCTTATCCGACGCCTATTTCAGAAGCTTATGTTCAGTATCTGACACAATTTGTTTTCGATATAAACGACTTGCGGGCACCGGTTTTCACCCATGTTCAGCAGGCTCTGGAAACCAACACATTGCTGAATACGATTGAAAAAGAAAACCTTCTGCGAATGGAAGCGCAGGCACAGAATATCCATGAACAGCTGCTGCCTTGGCTGCTTCCGTTATTGGAAGAAGCGCCGCTGAGTGAAAAGCTGAACCGCTGCTACGAGCTGCTGCGCCAGCAGCCCTGCTTAAATGATGAGTTGGAACGCCGCGCTTTATTAAATTTAAAAGCAACGCTGGAAGATTGCTGGGATTTACTTGGTCAGCCGGAAGCTGTGGATATGTTGATGGCGCTGCTGGATCAGAAACAACTGGAGGTCAGCGAAGAAGTTGACGGAAGGATTGCGCTGACTGATCTGAAACACCCGCTGCCCTGCCGTCCGCTGGCTATTCTTTTCGGCGCAGACCAGAATAGTTTCCCGGGAAATATCGCCTGCACCGGAATCTTTGATGAAGACTACCTCAAGAATACATCGATGCCTTCCCAAGCCGAACGTTATGATCATTACACCAGGCAGTTGGAATGGATTTACACGAGTGCTTCGCGCTGTTTGATCTTTTCCTACGCCGCAGGCAACTACGAAGGAAAAAGCTGGGATGTCGCTTTTGAAATTGAACAGCGTGCTGCCCGTCCCGCTGTGCTGTGGCCATTAATCCAGAATGAGGTTTATGCTGACCCGCATCATCAGCTTTCACCGGAAACAGCCCGCCGCCTGTTTGCTCCTGATAACGTGCTGCGCGGCAGTATTTCCTCCTTTGAAACCTATTTCCAATGTCCGTATGCTTATTTTTTAAAAAGCGGACTGCGGCTGTCCAAAGGCAGTTTGACCTCCGTTGACGCCGCGATTACCGGTACGATCCAGCACGCCCTTTTGGAACAAAGTATACAGACTTGGGGTAAAGATTATGCCAGAATCAGCGAAGACGAGGCTGCAGCGATTCTGGATCCCTATTTCCGTCAGCTGAATGATCTGTTTCCGGATCAGCAGGCGGAAATTGACCAGATTCAGCGGCGGATGCAGCTGAATCTGAAACAGCTTTTGGAATCCTTGGCCGGCATGGAGGAAAATACCTCATTTAAGCCGGCGCATCAGGAGTTCCGCTTTGAGGAAGATTTGATCGAAAGCAACGGTATTCTTGTCCGGTTAAAAGGGATTATCGACCGGATTGACATTTGTTTCAATGATCTGCGGATTCTCGATTACAAAAGCTCCGCCAAGACGCTCAGCGAAACAAAAGTGAAAGCCGGCCTGCAGCTGCAGCTGCTGACATACCTGATCATCGCTGTCCGCAAACTGAATTTAAACCCCGTTGGAGCCTATTACTGTTCACTGAAAAACGAAACAATTCCGGTCAGCGAAGCTTCTTTGAACGGCCGGCGAATGGAAATTGAGGAAATTGACCGCGATGAGTGGATGAGCGAGCTGCAGAGCAGTCATCAGCTCAAAGGCTGGACGATGAAGGAGTGCGAGGGACTGGATTATGATGGCACTCATGTTCAGGGCCTGACCTGCAAAGACGGACAGGTTAAAGTCCGCAGTCTCAAGGATTTTGATAATGTTGAAGCCCTGATTTTAGAGCTGTATCAGCACTTAGTGGAACAGCTTTGCAGCGGCCGGATTGAATTAGATCCCGTTGAGGGCGCATGTCTGTTCTGTGATTTTAAACCGATCTGCCGCCTTCGAAAAGCGCCGAAAAAACCGGTGCCGTGGGTTGGAATCAATGAAGGAAAGGAGTCTTCTGATGGCAATTCAATGGAGTGAGGAACAGCTGAAAGCCATTCACACTGTCAATCATAACATTCTTGTTTCAGCATCTGCCGGAGCCGGTAAAACAACCGTTTTGGTTGCCCGGCTGATGAAGCGAATGCTTCAGGATCACATCAGCATTGACCGCATTGTCGCAATGACCTTTACCGAAGCCGCCGCCAGTGAAATGAAAAAACGGCTGCTTCAAAGTCTGAACGACAAGCTGCAGGAACCGAACCTGAGCGAAGCGGAAGCCCAATTCTGCCGGCAGCAGCTGATCCTTTTGCAGAGTGCCCATATCAGCACCATCCATTCCTTCTGCTTGTCTGTCATTAAAGCCGATTACGCGCTGATCGGATTAAATCCGGCCCGCATCCGGCATATTTTTGACGATGCGGCAGTCGCGCAGATGAAAGAGAAAGCCTTCACTCAGGCTTGCCGCAATCACATGCGGCAGGATCCAGAACAGTTTACAACGCTGCTGCAGTATTTTTCCAGCCGCAGTGAAGATATTTCCGAATTAAAAAAGGCGGTTCTGGCGATTGCCGCCAAAGCCGGCGGATCCCAGGATCCCCAAGCCTGGATTCAGGCTGCGGCAGAAGCTTATGCCCCGATTGCCCGGCTTGACCAGCTGCCTTCTCCGCTTAAGGAAATCTTCTTTGAACGCTGCGCGGTGGAAGCCGGCCGGCTGGAAGACTGTGCGGTTCAGATGCAGCGTCTTCTGTTTGACGCTTATCCGGATCAAGCGAAGCAGGCAAATGAAATTTTATTGTTTCTGGGAAAACTAACACCTGCGATTCAGGCGGCAAAAAACGCGGATTACCGTGAATACCGCCGCGCGCTTTTCGGCGCGATCCAGACGAAAATCAGCACGCTGAAGGACGCGCTGGAATTCAACAACCTGCGCAAACAGCTCAATGCTCTGGCGAAAGATCTTGTCAGCCGCACCTATTCCGAGGAAATGCTGCTTTCGGATCTGGCGCTGACCTACGCTGTTCTCAAACCCCTCACCGCACTGACGCTGGATTATCTGACATTCTATGCTCAGCTCAAAGAAGCGCAGGAAGGCATCGATTTTGATGACATGGAGCATTTCGCTTATCGGATCTTAACCGCTGAAAACGGTTTGGCCGCGCAGCGTTACCGTGAGCGGTTTGACGAAATCATGGTCGATGAATTCCAGGATTCCAACGATCTGCAGAACGCGATTATCGGCTTAATTTCCCGCGGCGCTAATGTCTTCCGCGTCGGCGACGTCAAGCAGTCCATCTATCGGTTCCGCGGCGGAAAGCCTCAGATCATGCGCGATTTGATGAACGATCCGCGGCCGGAAAACTGCTTTATTCATCTTTCCAGCAACTACCGTTCCAAACAGATGATCGTGGATTTCAACAACGATCTGTTTCTGCGGCTGATGAATATTCCCGGCTGTTCTGATCAATATACCGATCATGACTGTGTTAAAACCGGAGCTCCGGCGCAAAAGCAGGATAACTATCCAGTTGAATTCCATGCTTTAATGGTAAAAGCATTGAAAGAACAGGACGAGGGAATGGAGAATCTCGCTGCCAATCCAATCAAAGCTCAGTACATCGCCCAGCAGATTCTGACAATGCATGAAACCTCAGACTTCCGGCACTGGAAAGACTATGTGGTTCTCGTTCGCTCCCATGCGGTCAAAACGCATTTAAAGCAGGCTTTTGAACAGGCCGGCATTCCCTATTACATTGATGCCAAAGCCGGTTTCTTCCAATCGGAAGCGATGCAGATCCTGCTTTCCTGGTTTAGAATCTTGATCAATCCCGCTGATAATTTATCGCTGACCGCGGTTTTATCTTCGGATTTTTATCAGATGGACGATGAAGAACTGGCTGAGCTGGCAATGAAACGCGGACGCCGGCTCTTGTTTGATATGCTGAAAGAAATGCACCACCCGCTCGTCGCTGACCGCCAGCGACTGAATGGCCTTGTGCAGAAACAGGGTCTGTGCGCCCTGCTTGATGCCCTGTTTCAGATTCATCATTTTTATGAAGAACACTGCACGGCTCAGCAACGCACCAACTGTGACTTACTGCGCCAGAAAGCGGAACAATACAGTCGAGAGCATTCTGATTCTCTGACTGGATTTCTGGACATGATCGAACAAGTCAGCGAAGAAAAAACCTCAGAAGCCATTCCTGTAGGGAATGAAGATGACGTTGTGAAGGTCATGACGATTCATCAATCCAAGGGTCTGCAGTTTCCGGTTGTCTTTTACTGGGCAAGCAGCCGCATCGACATCATGGATAAAAAGGAAACCTGTATTGCTGACGCCGATTTGGGTATTGGACTGCCGGCTTTAGAGCTGCCGTGGCGGTTTAAACGCCCCACTGCCATCCGGCAGGCCATTGAATACAAAATCACTCTGGAAGAACTGGAAGAAAATATCCGGATTCTTTATGTCGCATTAACCCGGGCTCAAAATCAAATGATTTTGGTCGATACCGTCAAAGGCGGGCTGCCGCAAAAACCAATGACGATGAACACTCTGCTGGAGCGGAAAGGCACAACCGACCTGATTTTATCCGCGATGAGTCAAAGTCAGGCTGATTTCTGGAAAGTCCGCATAATCGAAGATCGTTGGGAAGTCCAGCAGCTTCAGCGCCGCCGCCATTCCGTTGTAACGCTGCCGCGCTACACGGAAGAAAAGCCGCTTCCAGTCACACTGACGCCCTCGGAAACCGAACAAACAGCCTATATTCCCGCGCTGTTTCCAAATCGAACGGCAATCCGACCGGCTCAGCGCGGCATTCAGCTGCATGAAGCCGTAGAATTATTACCCACTGAGGAGTGGACAGAAGATCTGATCCGCCGACTTCTTCCTGAAATCAGGTTATCTGACATTCGGCTTCTGCTTCAACTGAGCCGACAGTCCTTATTTCAACAATGTCAGAGAATGAACGTAGAAAAAGAACTCTCCTTCGCGGTACTTTCCGGCAATGAATTGATTCATGGCCAGATGGACTATGTTGCCCAGGACGAATCCCATGTGATTCTCATTGATTTCAAGAGCGATCGTCATGCTCAGGTCGATCAGCTAAAGACGCTGTATGCCCGGCAGATTTCTATTTATCAGCGCTGTTTACATCAAATGTACCCAGAAAAGCAGATCCAGGCCTATCTGTATTCTTTTGATCTTGATCAATTTATTGAAATGACGCCGGAAACAGAACTAGCGGCTGCTTAGTTTTACTTTGTTAGTTCTAAAAAACGACTTAGCACTGCCTGTTTTCACATTTCATTCTAATCGTTATGAATGAATCTCGCAGAACAGATTAACGCGCTTTCTGACCAACTAGAACAAAACAAAAAATCTCTGCTTGTTCTCCCGCATGGAGAAGATCAGAGATTTTTTATTACAGCATAACATTTTTGTTTTGTTTCGATGAAAAGCAATTCTTTTTCAATGAGCTATTCCGATTTTGCTTCCTGCACGACAATTGTATATTCTGGATTGGCCGTCGTCAATAACTGACTGATCACTTCGCCTGCTTTCTGCCGCGCCTGCAGAAGCAATTCGCCTTCAATCACTTTATTTTCCATCACTTCTTTTTGTTGCTTGGAAAAAGCGGCATAATCAGAAATACTGATCGGATTAAAGATATTATTGGACTCATCATACACTTCAATACTGGATTCATCTACTTCATGACTTAATATCTCCGCGGCGGGCAGTGTGATCGTAATCGTCGTCTGAGCGACATCAATCTTGACGTCATCCAGACGAACTCCAGCTGTGATTTTACCATCATAAGCTAGGATAAAGCTAGCCTTGGTCAGCGGGATCGTCCAGCCATTAAGATCCGCGTTTTTCCCAAACTTCCCCATATTGGTATAATGATATTCTACCGTTGTCAGCTGACTGACAGACCGCAGCTGCTGGAACAGTGTATCACTGGTAATCACAGTTTTCCCAGAATGGGTGCGCTGGGCTAACAGGACACCGCCTAAAAAGCAAACTGCGCCTAATATTAATGCAATGATTATAATGCTGATCATCTTACGAATGATCGACTGATTCTGTTTTTTACTCATGATTTTCCTCCTGCTCCGCGGTGTCGAATTTTGTCGTTTTCATTATACCATGTTTGTCCGGAACCGTCGTCAATCAAGCAGAAAGGTAATGAAATTGTTAGAATGTCAATAAAGACATAGGAAAAGGAACACCCGGCTGAGAGCGTTCCTGATTTAAACTTCATTCCAGTCCTGATATAACAATTTCTTTGGAATATACCTTACGCAGATAATTTATGATTTCCAAGCTAGAATCTTTTCCGTGCGGGTCATCAAATCTTAAAATTTTATCAGCTATATTGAAATCATACTGCGCTGTTATTTTATCCGGATCACTTTGCCCGTAGAAATAGATTATATAGTCGTATGTGCCTTGATCGTAATATATCATTACAAGATCTCTTTCCTGTGAAACAAAGCGAAGAATACGCCCCATGGACAAAAGGAAGAGATCTTCCGGTTGAATCTCAGTACCATTTTGATGCAATACCATCTCATCAATAATTTTTCTTTTATCCTTGAGTTTCGTAATTGTAAAAATCTTTTCACTCGTTTCCTCATAGAGTATCGTATCATGAATGGTCAACGGTATTTCCTCATTTTGCACGGTTTCATATTTTTCCGGATTAGCAGATGAACATCCATATAAAACAAGGAAACTTAAAATTAGAATTAAAAATTTCTTCATGGATTAATTACAGCTTGTTCTGACAGAGTCCAAGTATTACCATTACTTGTAAAAGTCAAATGTCCTTGGCTATTTTCACTTGAAGATGTACGAATTTGTCCATAATTGGAGCCTTCCTTAGCAGGATCCATAAAACTGATCGTACTTGTTGGACTGTAATAGCCATTTAATGCACAAAAATGTCCACTCGTTGGTCCACTAAACAACATCATTGAATGCTTGTTATTTAAAACTAAAATCATTAAATCACTAATTGCAGTCGATCCTGTTGTTTTATAGCTATCATATCCCCAAACTGAATTGAATCTAGATACCGCCCAATCTGTTGGAATTGCTGTAGAAAATCCCCAATCATCTTTCACATCTGCAACTGATGTATACTTTCCTGATTTTTTCTCATGTATAGAAGCTGCAGCCGCAGCCCAACAATCATAAGTATCCGTTTGAGATTTAACAGGAAGATTATAGTACTTTTGTGCACGCACTTGAGGAAATAATGGTACTTTTCTTTTTTCATTATATCTAACATTTTTAATATTAGCTCTAATCTCATTAATTTCTTCCAGTGTTAGATCTTGAATTATTTCTCCAAAAGATTCAATTTCATTAGCTGTTACTATAATAACAGAAGTGTCTTTATAAATTATAGCAAACTGATTAGTGATTTTCTGAATTTTGTTCATATCATTAGCAAAACTTGGAGATAATGTATATGTTTTAAATGCATCTTCGTCTTTCGATACACTTATAATCCCAATCACATTTTCTCCCGAATACAAAGGATAATATTCTTGACTAGGATACAAATCAATTATTCCAGAATTGGTTGACTTATAATAATCTTTCACCAAGATAAGCCTCCTGACCAGAGACATATGGGTACAAATCACTTCCTGCAATCAACTTTGCAGTCTGGTCTACAAGATCACTGGAGATCGAAGATTCAGCAGCAATTGAAATAAAAGAACTGAGAATAAATCCAATACTAATAATAATTGAAACAACTTTTTTCATATTCTTCACCCTTTCTTCATTATTATTAGATACGTCTCCTATTTTATGTGCACCTCCTTCTAAGTTTGACGTTTTGGTATATTCTTAACCTATTTTTAGTATAACACAAATTTTTAATTTACAGCACATAATACTAATATTGTAACTAAGCTCATAATTGATACAAACAAGATATTGATGTTTTCCCAATTCGTCGGATTTTCAACACTTTTGGATGAAATCTGGTCAGACAAAGGTTAGAAACACCTTTGAATAAAGGACAATGATTTTAACCTATGAAATGGGTTCTACTCAGTCAAGGGTATAGTTAAAGACAATTATAAAAGAACAATAAGATTATGCCTTTGACTGCACATAATTTAACTATTCCTCTTTTTTGTTCGTTATGGTTTACTCAAATTCGAGTAAGAACCAAGAAATGAGTTGACGATTTTTCTGTCATTATAATCACTCTAAATATGAGTATCTCGTATGTAGTTAAGTCATGTTATTGATCGCATTTCAATTAATCATTCTTATGATATATTATAATTAAAGATAAAATGTTTATTATATTTTTGGGAGCTATGCTAAACAATAAAGCTAAGAAAAATACCTTAATATATAGTTAGTATTCTGTAATTTATTATTTGATTCCGAAAAAATAATCTATGCCATTTTATTAGATCACGCACTGAAAATTTAGAACTGTGCAAACGCAGTCATGAATTGATATTATTATCCACTTTTTATACAATTAAAAAGCAGGCACAGATAATCGAGTATTTCTTATAAAAAGCTTGAATGATCTGTATTTAAAATATAATTAAGTTCGAAAATAAAAAATCATGTCAACCTCATTTCTTAGGTTAACACCACTAACCTTGCCTTCGGCCAGCGATTTAATCCCTGTTGCCACAACCGCGCAACGGTCTTTCACCGTCTAGTTATCACCCATGTCGAGTGTACCAAAAAAAGGAACACCCAGCTGAGAGCGTTCCTTTTGTTAAAGAGTGGAGTGTAAATTAGTCGTTAAACAGATCGTAAACAGCGCTGACTGGATTTTTCAGTTGAATCGCTTCAATCGTCTTCGCCAGCATGTAGCCGACAGATAATAATGTGATCTTATCCGTGCCTTGTTTCTTTTCTTCACTTAACGGAATCGTATTGGTAATGACCATTTCCTTAATATAGGAATTCTCAATCCGTTCAATCGCCGGGCCGCTTAACAGGCCATGAGTGCAGGCGAAATAAATTTCTTTTGCGCCCTTTTCTTTCAGAATATTAACACCGGCAATTAACGTACCGCATGTATCCGCCATATCATCAACGATGATCGCGGTCTTGCCTTCAACCTCACCAATGACATTCATCGCTTCAGCAACATTCGGTTTCGGACGGCGTTTGTCAATAATGGCCATCGGTGCGTTCAGGCAGTCTGCCAAACGGCGGGCACGCGTTGTTCCGCCATGATCCGGAGAAACAACTACAACATTATCCAGACTCTTGGAACGGAAATACTGGCCGATCATCGCCACAGCACTTAAATCATCAATTGGAATATTGAAGAAACCCTGAATCTGCGTAGCATGCAGATCAATCGTAACAACGCGGTCTGCGCCGGCTGTCTGAAGCAGATCCGCAACCAGCTTCGCTGTAATCGGCTGCCGTGCGCGGGCCTTGCGGTCCTGACGCGCATATCCGTAATACGGCATAATGACTGTGATTTCACCTGCGCTGGCCCGCTTGCAGGCATCAATCGCAATCAGCACTTCCATTAATCGATCCGATACCGGCGAACAAGTCGACTGAACGATATAAACGGAACGGCCGCGAACGGTTTCTTCCGGCTCCACCATAATTTCCCCATCCGCAAAATGCTTAACAGAAATCTTTCCCATCGGTAAGCCCAGGTATTCAACGATTTCCTGAGCCAGTTCAACACTGCTGGACAGTGCGAAGACAATTGCATTCTCGATCATGTTTTCTCCTTTTATTTTTTCTCTTTATTTTTGTAGACAAGACCATAACCCGGTTTGTTTTCCTGGCGTACGCGGCCGATGGCCATATCCCCGTCCGGCACATCCTTGGTCGCAGTGGATCCTGCGGCAACGACGGCATTTTCTCCGACCGTCACCGGTGCAATTAAATTGACGTTGCTGCCAATAAAGGCTCCGTCTTTGATCACAGTATGGAACTTGTTTTTTCCGTCATAATTGACGGTGATGACGCCGCAGCCAATGTTCACCTTGGAGCCGACTTCACTGTCGCCCAGATAAGTCAGGTGAGCACAGCGGCTGTCAAAGCCAAACTTGGTGTTTTTAAACTCGACAAAATTTCCGATTCGATTCTTACTGTCTACTTCGCAGTTCATGCGCAGATGAGCGTAAGGTCCGATCTTCACTTCGTCATGGATAATACTGTCGGTAATGCGCGAGCTGTCGACCGTGCAGTTCTTTCCGATCACGGCGTTAACCAGAAACGACTGCGGAAGGATTGTCGTTCCGTCATGAATCACGGTATTGCCTTCCAGATAGACGTTCGGATACAAAGTGACGTCTTTGCCCAGAATGACATCCGGTCCGATATACGTGCTGTCCGGATTGATCAGCGTGACCCCTTCCTCCATCCAATGTTCATTGATCCGCTTCTGCATCCAGCGGGTTGCCTGCGCCAGTTCCTTCTTGTCGTTGACGCCGCTGGCTTCAAAGCTGTCTTCCACAATCTTGGCTTTGACACCGAGTCCGTGCCGGTTCAAGATTTCAACTAAATCCGTAATATAATACTCCTGCTGGGCATTGTCGTTGCGGATTTCCTTGAGATGCTCAAACAGAGCCTGATTGTCAAAACAATAGATGCCGGTATTGATTTCCGAGATTTTCCGCTGTTCTTCCGTACAGTCTTTGAATTCGACGATCTTTTCAATTAACCCTTCGGAATTACGGACAATTCGGCCGTACTGTTTCGGATCGTCCAGCACTGCGGTCAAAACGACCATGCCGCACTGATCCAGGGCGTCCAGCATTCCCTGATAAGTTGAACTTTGAATGCAGGGACAATCCCCATTGACGACTAGGGTTTTTCCTTCTGCCTGGCTTAGAATCGGCGCCGCCTGCATCACGGCATGACCCGTTCCCAATTGTGGGGCTTGAAGCACAAACTCCGTCTGTCCGCTCATTGCCGCTTCCACTTGTTCGTGACCAAAACCGACTACCGTCACAATCTTGTCTACCTGAATCTTTTTCAGATTGTCAAGAATATGTCCCAACATCGGCTTCTGGCAGACCGGATGCATAACCTTCGGCAGCTCGGAATGCATACGCGTCCCTTTACCTGCCGCCATAATAATCGCAGATTTCATTCTCCATCGTCCTCCATAGTCTATTTTACCCAAACTCGACCTTTAAAAAAAGCCTAAAGTGATCTTTTTTCCCTTGTTTTCCCGTTTTTTACGTCCTTTTTTGAAAAGTCAGGAGATTCCCTGACCTCAGCGCTTCAATGAAGGGGCTTACATCGAATTTTCATCATCCTCTTCCTTTTTGTTTGACGTTACAGAAATCCGATCATCCAGCCGTTGAAACCATAATGTTTCTTCATATAGATCACAGAATCCATCTTTCTTGATGCAGGATCCGCCTGCTTTTCATTCTCTAAACACTGACTTTTCTTTTGTGATCGTCTGAATGGATCGCATTTGAAAAAAGAAAAGCTTATTCTCAATCCTAATGTCATGAAAATAAGCTGGGTAAAGATTAAGCTTCTATTTTTCCGTCACGGATAACCGGTTTTTTCTCGTGAGCCTGGATCATTTCCTCAATTAATTGTGCTCGCAAGTCTTCCTTGATCTTCTGATAACGAGGATCTGCGACACAGTTGTGCAGCTGAGCTGGATCGGCTTTCAGATCATATAAGAAATCGTCTTCATAGAGATCACTGTCCATAACCTCTCCGCCATGCACGCCCGGCGCATACACACTGTAAAGATAATCCGCAGTCCGGATGCAGCGGCCCACACGGCTTTCCGAGATCTGGGCAAAAATTCGGTTTGGCCGGTTCTGAATTTTACCATCAACCACTGTTTGCAGATTTTCGCCGATCATTTGATCTCCAACGTCGATACTCGCCATGGCTAAAATTGTTTTTGGCAGCGAAGCGGTGCTGACCAGTTCGCTAATTCGTTTGCCTCCTTCAAACCCTGGCCCGCAGATCACTAACGGCACATGCAGACAGGCGTCATGACAGGAACGTTTGTAATCATCATAGCCGTTTAAATGGGCATCCCGATTGCGGGTCATAAAATGGGATCCGTGATCGGAAGCGAAGATCAGGATCGTATTCTCCCATATGCCCATGGCTTTCAGCTTATCCACTACACGGCCTAAGTTATCATCCAAAGAGCGGCAACAGCCCAAATAATCTGGATACATCTCGGCCGCATTCCCCGGCAAAGCCTGTAAATCCGCAGGCAACACAAAATCCTGGAACTGGGTCTTAGAACCTGCCGGCCCCTCATAACAATGCCGATCATTCTGATGATGCGGCTCAATGTGCGAGATCGTTAAAAAGAACGGCTTGTCTTTTTGAACCTGATCTAAAAATTCCAGCCCAAAATCGGTAATGCAGTCCACGCGGTAGCCTTTGAATTCCCGCTTCTGCATGTGTTCGTCAAAGACATAGCCATCATAGCCATGGGATGTAAATTCCAAAACGTCAGCCGCTCTCCAGAAACCCCGATAGCCGCCCCGCAGTTCAGGCGGAACCGCGGTTATCGTATAGTCAATATCCGGTTTCTTTTCCAATTCTCCTGTACTGGCCAAATGCCACTTTCCAACATATCCAGTTTCGTAGCCAGCCTCTGTCAGGTAATCTCCTAGGGTTTTAACCCCTTCTGGCAAAGCGATACTGTTGCGGAAACAGCCGCTTTGCGTAGGATATAATCCTGTCTGAAATAAAGTCCGGCAGGGCCCGCAGACAGGCTGTGCAGTATAAGCTTGTTCAAAGAGTACGCCGGATTCGGCCAGCTGATCCAAAACCGGGGAAATCGGAAGCGGCTGGCCATAACAGCCCAAGGTATCCCAGCGCTGCTGATCGGTAAAATAAAATACGATATTCGGCTTCATGTTCTTCCTCTTTTCTATTCTAATAAAAATTACGCTTTACTGTTTCCTGCGGACGCAGTTCGGTCTTGCGGATAAACGCCGCCTTCTTCCGCATCGCGGCCGCTCCTTTCTCCAACAGCTCAGGATCCCGCGTCAAAGCGAAAACCGTCGAGCCGCTGCCCGACATCAAAGCTCCGTCAAAACCCATTGCCAACAGATCTTTTTTAATGGCCGCAATCTGCGGAACAAGCTTAAAGGCACTTTGTTCCAGCGTATTGCCCAGCGATTGAATCACTCCGTCATAATCATTATTCATCAAAGCTTGACGCATTTTCCGACAATCAGGATGCTGCGCACTGCTAAAATCCAGTGTTTCAAACGCAACCTTGGTCGATACACCTTTATAGGGTTTCACTAATAACAGATAGAAAGGCGTATACACGCGGAAATGTTCAAGATTCTCGCCGATACCCGTGACAAAAGCCGGACGGCTTCGCAGGCAGAACGGCACGTCCGCCCCGACCTTCTTGGCGATTTCCACCATCTTGTCATTATCCATCCCTAAGCGCAGCATCTTGTTCAGCGCCCGGATCGCTGCCGCGCCGTCGGTGCTGCCCCCGGCCATGCCGGCCTGAGTCGGAATGTGCTTCTGCAGGGTGATTTCAAAGTTTTCCTTGAATCCATATTCCTCCCGAAGCAGCTCAATCGCCTTGATGATCGTATTGCGGCGGTCTAACGGCAGATAAGGGACATTGCTTTGCAAGCGCAGTTCATCACAGAACTCAAAATTCAGCGTGTCGTATAAATTGACCGGAGCCATGATCATTTCCAGTTCATGATACCCGTCTTCTCGCCGGCATACGACGTCCAGACACAGATTAATTTTCGCGTAAGCTCTTTGTTTCATAGGTCACCTCATACAGATCGAGAAACTGATCCAACGTCATCGTTTCCGCGCGCAGCGAAGGCTCCAACCCGGCTTCGTTCAGCAGCCGCATCGCTTCCTCCTTATCCTGCAGATATTCGCGGAAATTGTTGTAGAGCGTCTTGCGGCGCTGCTTGAAACATCCTTTAACCATCGCAAAAAACAAGGCTTCATCGCCGGCGATGCGGTCCGGCTGCTTTTTGGTAAACTGCACGACGGCGGAATCCACCGCCGGGCGGGGATTAAAGATCGTCTTGGGAATCTTCATCACCGTCTGCACCTGATACTGATACTGCACAATCACGCTCAGGGCGTTGTAGTCCTTGGTGGAAACCGAAGCAGTGAAGCGATCCGCTACTTCTTTCTGCATCATGACCGTAATCACCGGAATATCAGCTTTGCTTTCAAAGATTTTAAACAAGATCGGTGTCGTAATATAATACGGCAGATTAGCGCACACCAGAACCTGGTCCCAGGTTGTTTTCAGCTGGCTGACGGTTGCGTTTAAATCAGCTTCCAGAAAGTCCTGATGAACAACCGTGACATTGAGACAGGCAGACAGGGTATCAGCCAGTACATCAATCAGCCGATCGTCAATCTCAAACGCCAGCACCTGACCGGCGACATGCGCCAGCTGTTCAGTTAAAGCGCCGATTCCCGGGCCAATCTCGATCACAGCGCTGTGCTCATCCGCTTTGGACAAGCGCGCAATCTTTTCCACAATACCTGGTTCAATAATGAAGTTCTGTCCGAAGTTCTTCTTTGCGTACAGATCATATTTTTCCAAAATTTCATTCGTGCGCGCCATCGTGGCAATCGGTTTATTCATCGGTATCCCGCCCTTCTTCCAACATGGCTTTCGTCACTTTCAGCATATTCAGACGTTTCCACAACGTTTTGGCATTCGCTTCGCCGACATGCCAGCGTATTCCCACTTCACGCCGCTTTTCAGCGCTGTTGGGCAAACCGGTCAGACCCAGCTCTACAAATTCCTGCCAGCTCAGCGTAGATTCTTCCTTAGTTTGATAGGTCAGGCAATGTTCCAAAGCAGCCAGAATCTCTTCTTTTCCGGCATGTTCCACACCGACCTTGCGCTTGCCGCGGACAATTTCCCAGGCTTTCCTCGAAGGCAAAAAGGCATTCTTACATCCTGGTACAGCTTCATTGATCCGCTGGCGGATCTGATCTCCAGGTGTATCCGGATCGGTAAAGATAATCACGCCGCGGGTTGTGGCCCATTGCCGGATCTGATCCAGCGTGCTGTCTGTCAAACCTGTGCCGCTGGTTTCCAACGTATCCACATCCAGCCATCGTTTTAAATTCGCCGTGTCTTTTTTACCTTCCACGACGATGATTTCTTTGATCTTCATGTTCGTTCCTCATTCCGCTTTTATTTTATCATAAGTGGCAGATAAGCGCCAAACACTATCACAGCGGACTTTCAGATTCCAACAAACAGAAAAAAGCTAACTTTGAAAGTCAAGACCAGACTTGGAAATTTCCCGTTTCCTTTCCATGAATCGATCTTTATCCGCTCAGTTAGCTATAAATCTGAATTAGAATTCAGATAACCAGAAAGATACTCCTCCATCTTCCCTGTTTTAGAAGCATCATTGATTTCGGTCCTTTTGTTTCACGGCTTACGTTTCAGACAGAATCGCCTGAAGCAGTTCACCGATCAGCTTCAGCATCTTTCTTTGCGGAAGACAGCTGAACTTTCTTATACTGCGTCGGCGATACTCCGGTTAACCGTGTAAATACCTGAAAGAAATATTTATAATCACTGAAACCTACCTGTTCGGCAATTTCATAAATCTTCTCACTGCCCCACAAAATCCGCAGACATGCCTGGGCAATGCGGTAACGATTCAGATAGCGGTGCAGCGTCCAGCCGGTTTCCCGACGGAACAGGCGGTTGAGATAATCCGCAGACACCCCCAGTGTTTCCGCCAGTATTTCATCGGTAACCCGTTGGGCATAATGCACGCCAATCCATTCCGCCGCGCTTTGAACATAGGCCGAGCAGCCTGCGGGAATCTCCATCAGCACCTGAATGGATTCTGGAATCATCGGATTGAATTGTTCCCGCTTCTTCCGCACCCGTTCGGTCAGCTTGATCAGCACTGCTTCCAATTCTTTGCGGTTAAATGGTTTTAACAAGTATTCCGCCACCTGCAGAGATATCGCTTCCTGAGCATAGCTGAATTCACCATAGCCGGTCAAAATCACCGCCTCATACTGTTCCGTTTCCTTCGATTGGCGAAGCATTTCCAAACCGTCCATCACCGGCATCTTCAAGTCGGTAAACACGATATCGGGGTGCAGCTGACGGATCAGGGCCAACCCTTCTTTACCATTGCGCGCTTCGCCGCAGATCTGACAGCCCAGCCGGGAAAAATCCAGCGACTGCCGAAATCCCTGCCGCAGAATGGCTTCATCCTCCACAATTAGAATCCGAATCATCGCTCATGCCTCCCATCGCTTTCATCGTCATGGTTACTGTCGTCCCTTCATGCAGGACGCTTTCTACCTGTATCCCGCAGCCCTCGCCAAAATGCAGCAGGATTCGTTTATGACTGTTCATAATCCCAATATGCCGGTAGTCTTCCCGCATGGTTTTCAGATCACTGCGGATCTGATTGAGCTGAGCTTGATCCATACCTTCGCCATTATCCTGTACGATGACCTGCAGTATCTCGCCTTCCTGACCAATCTTGATCCGCAGCCGGAACTCCCGATCCTGCACAAATCCATGCGCCAGGCTGTTTTCCACCATCGGCTGAATGACCATCTTGGGTATCCGCAGACCGGAATGCTTGGGGGCTTCGATCTGATAACGAAAGGTTTCACCCAAACGGATCTTCTGCAGCTGCAGATAATCTTCGATATAGGCCAGATCCTGGTCAAGATCAACCAGGGATTCCTCAGAAGCATCCAGTGAATAACGCAGCAGCTTGGATAAACGGACGATCATATCTTCCGCTTTATCCTGATCCAGCACCATCATATATTTAATGGTATCCAGCGTATTAAAGATAAAATGCGGATTAAACTGCGACTGCAGCTGACGGATCTGAGCGATTCGGGTTTGTTTCTGCAGCTCCCCGTTCTGATCGATCAGCTGCTTGACTTCATCCAAAATACGGTTGTACTGTTGGGCAATCGGGCGCATTTCATTTTCTTCTTCCGGAAGATATTCTAGCCGGCCGCTTTGAGCATAGCTCTGTAAGGACAAAAATAAATTATCCACATTCTTCAGACTGCTGCGGGCAGTCATGCGGCTGATTTTATCAATAAAATACGCGCAGAACAGAAAGATCAGAAACCCGATGACCAATTCCGCGGCCATCATAGAAATCACAATATCCAGTGAGTGAACTGTCCACACAGATAAACCCAATACCGAAAGCGGGGTTTTCTGAATCAGCATGATTTCACCGTTAATCCGGCTGAGCTGTCCCACGATCGACTGATCCTCCAGCCGTTCATAAACCGCAAATATCGGATCGGTACTGACCAGTAACCGACCGCTGGCGTTGAGCAGCATCGAATGAACACCGCCCTGCTGAAGCAGAGCTTTCAGACTGCCTTCGGTAAAATGAAAGGACAAGGTACCCAGACCTTCCTCTCCCATCCGGCAGGACAGTGTGAACAGGATAGGATCTGTAAACAGTCCTGTCACCGTGCTGGTGCTTCCGACAATTTCTGAACTGCGGCTGACCTCCGCCCGAATGGAGGGAAGCAGACGGTTGGCGCTGGCCGGCGGCATCTGCGCGGCGCTGTACTGTTCATTTTCCAGCTGGAAATAGGCAAATACAGATTGTTCATTGCGGAATTGATAAAGTCGTTCATACGCTTCGATGGAATGTTCGCCGCTTGTCAGAAATGAGATCAGTTTGGGATCTGACTGCAGCTGCTTCATGCCTTCAATGTATTCCTTTAACGGGACGCTGACTGCCTGACTGGCCAGATACGCTTCATGATTGACCTGCTGCCAAAGCAGAAAAATCAAAAGAAAGGGCGTGATGACGATCAGCGCCATTCCTAACAAAGCCACCGGGATCAGCGTCGATCTGACGAGCTTTTCCTGAATGACCTTATGATAAGGAAACTGCGTTTCTTCCATAATCATCAGTCCTTTCTTTCTGTATTTCTTATTATAACAGAACTTTATAATTCAATTTCACGCTTGCCGGTGATTTTGAAAAACAGCAGCAGCACGATAATCGTCGTCAGAATCAGGATGCTTGACAATGCTGAGGCGACGCCGTAGTTTCCATCCATGACCTGAAAATAGATCGCGATGGAAAGCGTCTGCGTTGATGTAACCCACAACATCACAGAAGCGCTCAGCTCGCTGATGATCGACAGCCAGCTCATGATCGCTCCGGATAAAATCCCGGAAGCCATCATCGGCAGCGTCACAGCGAAGAAGGTTTTCACAGGATTGGCTCCCAGACTCTGCGATGCCTCTTCGACGCCCAAGTCAATCTGCCGAAGAATGGCCGAGCTGCTTCGGATTGTATAAGGTAAACGCCGAATGACATAGGCCATGATTATGATCAACGCCGTTCCGCTTAGCAGCAGCGGTTTTTTATTAAACGCCAAGATCAGGGATATGCCCAGAACGGATCCCGGAATAATATAAGGAAACATCGAAATCACGTCCAGAACATTGGTAAGCTTGTTTTTCCTGCGGACGGAAGTGTAGGCAATGATCACGCCGATGATCACAACAAGCAGAATCGCCGCAAAGGAATAAAGATAGGTGTTAGTGATGGCCCGCCCCATCGTGCTGAATGCTTTTTTATAATTGTTCAATGAATAGCCCGGCAGATAAATCGTTCCCTTGGTATTGCGGAAGGAGTTGTGCAGCACAACCAAAGTCGGCAGCATCGCCAGGAAGACGCAGAGATAGACATAGAAGTGGCAAAGAATATTTTTAAACCCTTTTTCTGCCCGCGGTTCAATCGGATGCATGCCGGTCATTTCGATCTGCTTACGGTTGGAAACATACCGTTGGACTAAGAAAATCACGGTTGTAAACAGGACGACAATCACACTGATTGTGGCTGCCAGGCGCTTATCTGCCGACAGATCGCCGACAAACGAATCATAGATCAGCGTTGGCAAGGTACGGTAGCCTTCTCCGATCAGCTTCGGTGTGCCAAAATCGGCCATGATCCGCATGAAGACCAAAAGACCGGAAGCCAGGATCGTCGGCAGCACCAACGGAATGACGATGTCTTTGATTTTCCGCCAGCCGACAGCGCCGAGGCTTTCTGCCGCTTCACTCAGCGAGCTGTCCATACTTTTTAATGCTCCGGAAACATACAGATACACTAACGGAATCAATTTAATTGTAAAGACAAGCAGGATTCCCGCGAATCCGTAAATTCCCTGATAGGTAATATGAAATACCTGATTGATTATTTTGGTCAGAACGCCCTGCCGTCCCAGCAGAGTGATCCAGGAATAAGCGCCGATAAACGGCGGAGACACGACAGAGATGATCAGCAGGATATCCAGCGTACTCTTAAACTTGATTTTCACGGTTCGTGTTACATAGGCCAAAGCGGTTCCGGCAACACAGGTAAATACCGTAGCCAGCACCGTTACCTTCAGGCTGTTGATGATTGTATTGGTGTAATATTTCTTGGAAAAGAATTTAATAAAATAACTGAAATCAAAGGTGTTGGTCGCTGCATCGTAGACACTGCTGATGAGAATACGGGTAATCGGATAGATAAAGAAGACGGCAAAGTAAAGGAAACACAGCAGCGACACCAGCGTCCAGCCGTCCAGCTTCCAACGTTTGCGGCTCATCTTATTTTTCCTCCATCAGCGACAGCTCGGTTTGGGCGTCAAAGGCATTGGCCCGGGTATGATCAAAAGCCAGGTGCACGACCTCGCCATTTTGGGCAAACCGGCGTTTGATGTCATGCGAAACTTCAACTGTCTGGCCGTTCTCCAAATTTACAGTATATCGGATTTCCGCTCCCAGATAGATTGTTTCCACGATCATTCCGACAATACCTTGATCGGCAAAATCAATTTCATTAGGCCGGATGACGACCTTCACCGGTGTTCCAACTGGAACGCTGCTCTGCAGCCGCGGCATGACCTGCAGACTGCCGTCAAAGAACTTTAACGCTTTCTTTCCCTCGCATTCGACCACCTCAGCATCAAACAAATTGCTTTGGCCGATAAATGTCGCCACAAACAGGTTTCGCGGATGAGAATAGATCGTCATCGGTTTGCCGATCTGCTGAATCACGCCATGATTCATGACCGCAATCCGATCGGACATGGACAGCGCCTCTTCCTGATCATGGGTTACGTAAAGCGTCGTGATCTTAAACTGGTTCTGAATGCGCTTGATTGCCAGCCGCATTTCTACCCGCAGCTTGGCATCCAGATTGGACAGCGGTTCATCCATCAACAGGACATCCGGCTGAATGACAATCGCCCGGGCCAGAGCGATCCGCTGCTGCTGCCCGCCGGACATGTTGGCCGGCATTCGATCCTTTAGTTCCTGAATCTGCATAACGTTCAGAATTTCATCCACGCGCCGGCTGAATTCCGGTTCTTTAACCTGCCGCTGCTTGAGTCCATAACCGACATTTTTACCCGCAGACATGTGCGGAAAAACCGCATAGTTCTGGAACACCATTCCGATATTGCGTTTATAAGGCTGCAGGTCATTAATCCGTTTCTCGTTAAAATAAAACTCTCCGCCTTCAATGCTGTTAAAGCCGGCGATCATTCTGAGCAAGGTTGTCTTACCGCAGCCGCTGGATCCCAGCAGAGTAAAGAATTCCCCTTCTTCAATGTGCAGCGACAAATCCGGAATGATGGTTTTATCTCCAAATCGCTTCACCGCATGCTGAATATCAATGGATACGCTCATCGTAGCCCCTCCTGTTCACTTATTTTGCATGTTTATGATTGCTGATGAGAAGAACAAAGGGATATGTTTATCTATCCCTTTGTTGGATGATTGGATTATTCAAAGATTTCCAAATACATATCCTCGTACAGATCCAGAATCTTCTCTTTGTTCTCGGCCTGCCATTCCGTCGTCCGCGGAATGACATTCAGATCTTTGATGCCCAGCTTATAATCGGCAACCTTGGCACCCGGCAGAATCGGATTCGCACCCAGGCAGTCCATTCCATAGACCGACTGACCTTCCGATGAAGCAAACCAGTCGATGAATTTCTTCGCGCCTTCCGGATTCGGAGCATTTTTAATCAGACTGACGCTGCTGGTTCCCGGAATAACGCCTTCCGCCATATAAACAACCTTCAAGTTGTCAATCCCTTCAGCCATATAGGCCTGCGCCGGTGTGTCCCAGGTCATGCCTACCGCATATTCGCCAGACAGAACGCCTTCATAAGTAACACTGGAGCTGTCGACAATCTTGCCGTCCAGATTTTCATAGAATGCCCGAACGAAATCCCAGGCTTCTTTCGAAGCTGCTTTTTCATCATTGGTCGTCCCGGTTCCCATGGCTAAAAGCATGTTTTCCAGGTGATTATAAGCGCTTGAACTGCTGGCCGCATTTCCCATTGCGATCTTGCCTTTTAATTCCGGGTTTAACAGATCGGCGTAGCCGTGAATTTCAAAATCTACAAGGTTGGTATTGTAAATGATAACCGGAGCGTTGTATCCAATTTGAGTGGTAAAGCCGGAGGTATTGCGGAAGGTTTCATCATATTGATCATCGTAGGCAGAAGTATAGGCTTCAAAATAGGATGTATCCAACAAGACGGTGCTGGTTGGAATCCAGGCGACATCGGCTTTCGGATTCTCGGCTTCGGCCTGAATGCGGGAATAGACTTCGCCGGAAGAACCGCGAATCACTTCAACCTTGATGCCAGTCGCTTCTTCGAAAGCTGGAATCATGACGTCCAGATTATCCTGGGCAGTCGGCGTATAAATTGTGATGGTTCCTGAATCGGCATGGTCGTCCGGCGCGTTGGTTTCCGGTGTTTTTTCTGTTGGTGAACCGCAGCCCGCTAAGACTAAAAGCATACCCAGCAGAAGTGTAGTTATTTTCTTCATTTCATTCCCTCCTCGGTTTTCTGATTTTATTGTATGTGAAATGTAAGCGCTTTACTATGCGAAAAATCAGCTATTTTATCCTAAAATACCGACATTTTACTGAACTTTCTTTGTTTTTGACAGTACTCCTCTACGATCAAATGCATCCTTTTGTCTTTTGTCCCATTCGCAGGCTTGTCCTTCTTACAGAAAAAGGTCTTCTTTGCTTGACCGTTTTCACATTTAAAAAGGACATTCCGGGAAAAGCCGCAAATCCTTTCCTTTGATATAATGGAAACAGTTTAGGAGGACTCAATCATGCACGCATGGGAAGCAATACAAACCGCTGTTGATGAAATTGAAGCACATCTGTTTGAAGAAATGAAGACACAGGACCTGGCCGATCAGGTATCTTTATCCTCGTTTTATTTTCAAAAATTATTTAAACGCTTAGTTGGCAAATCACCGCAGGAATATATTCAGCTTCGCCGACTGGCAAAAGCCGCCGAAGCTCTGAAGCAGCAAGACTGCAGAATCGTGGATCTGGCGCTGGAGTATGGATTTTCCAGCCACGCCCATTTCACCCGGGCTTTCAAGGAGGCGTATGGACTGACACCTTCTGCTTACCGACAAAATCAACCTCGGCTGAATACGTTGATCAAACCCGAGATTGCTTTAGCTTATCAGCATCTCGATGAAGATGTTCCTTTGCTTCTGGATGATTTTCTGATGGAAATCAAACGGAAGACCTTCAACTCCGCAAAAACCTTTATTGGCGTTGAAGCCGAGGTATCCATCGCTGGGCAGATACCGATGGGTGAGAGTACCGGAATAGATATGCCGGGAGAGCTTTGGACTTCTTTCCATCACGAAAAAGCAAAATTGTCCGATTATATCAGCCCTGATTATGAACTAGGAATGTCTTATCAGGCCGATCCGCAGAAAGAAACCTTCACTTATTTCGCAGGTGCACCGCTGATTACCGCGTGTCCGAAACTTTCCGATTTTACAACAGTCACTTTGCCGAAAGGAGAGTATATCGTGTGTAAGCTCGAAGCCGAAACCTTTGAAATGCTGGTAACTGATATCCTGGATAAAGCTGGAAAATATTTGTTTGGTACCTGGTTACCTGCACATCAGCTCCACGTCGATCCCTTCTCCGCTGAAAAATATAGTTTAATCAAAGACCATGGATATCAGATGGAAATTTGGATAAAAATTCAGGGTGAATAAATCCTATTCAGAACAAAAAAGAACAGACGCGAATAAGCATCATGTAATCGACTGCTTTATCTCGCTGTTCCTTTTTTATTTATGCTGCAGAAATACACATATTACTAAAATTAAAGAGGGACTTTATGGGTTTTGACTTTCAAAGTGATGCTTGCATCACTTTCTTGTAGAATTTTCTCATTATTCCGTATATTGAGTAAAAAGCTTCAAGTAGTATTTATGTTTTTTAAAGCCTGACGAATGCGATTGTCTTCTCCGCTGCCATTAATAGACAGCCGCAGGATGGGAATGTGTCATAATCTAGTTTCCATTCTAACTATGATCAGTTGAAAACGAATTCATTGCAACTTCAACATTCTTTCCGCTGAAGGCAACGCCATATTTAAAAACAGATGTGACTCCTTGCTTCTTCATTTCAGTATCATATTTCTTTTCATCTACTTGATTCAACGCTTTTTCAGCAAGCGTCTTCAATTCCCCTTTCGAAGCCTTCCGCGATGCTTTCAGTTCGATGAGAATGCCTGGATCTCTTTTTAATCTTGCATCAGCTGAATATCATACCGGCCCTCTCCTGACTCGCCATTAGAATGAATCCAATATCGATTATCCATCATTGCGCATAATCCCAAGACTAATCCATGATAGAAATTCTCACCATACGTATCATAAACACTGACAGATTGCTGCAGAAGCGTTTGAAGCAGAAGCTGCAGCTTTTTCAAATCCTGAGTGTACAACGCTTTTTGAATGGAAATGGCTGTTGACTGAGGAATATAACGATCCAATTTCTGCAAAATTTCCTTGTTATAAACAATCGTGATTTCCCGATTAGGCAAAGCGACTTCACATAGAAAATCGCCACTGTCTGTAAACTGTGTTTCCATGACCTTCAAATATCCTGCGACTAATAAAAAACTATAAATTGAAGACGGATTACTTTTTATCTGGGGATAAATCACGTCGGTATCCACATAAATCAAGATGGACTCACCCTGCAGTAATTTTCTGAGCTGCTCTGTTATCTCTTCATCAGCCTGAGTTAAAATTTCACCGATAATCTCATTGCTTCCGGTTGCCTGCCAAAAGGGCCGCGGCTGACATTGATTGCTGAAATAGCTGATTACTGACCAAGGATTAAAAATTTCTGAATTCCCGAAACGATAACCATCATACCAGGTACATATTTCTTCATAACGATCTAAAGCACCGTAATGATTCGCTATTTCCTGAACTTCTTCAGGCGTAAAACCAAAATATTCGCTGTACTTCATGTCTAAAACGGAATTAATCTTCAGATTATTGAGTCCGCTGAAAATACTTTCTTTTGCGACACGCAGAATTCCGGTTAAAAAACCGAAAGAAAGATGCTTATTATCTTTTAATCCTCCCGAGAATAAGTTGCGCATAAATAATACGACGTCTTCATAAAAACCGTTCTTATAGCCTTGATGAATCGGCGTATCCTATTCATCAATAATGATAATTGGTGCAGTTTCGTAATGCTCATCCAACATTTGAGAAAGATTTTGAAAAGCAGTGATCAGATCTGTACTATCCGCCTGACCCGTCACAAATCTTTTAAAATAAGCTTTTTCATATTCACTGCAGCGATCGCTGTCCAATAATTCACGATGACGCTCAAATTCATTCATTAATATTTTATAAATATGGTCATATGTTTCATTCCATGTATTTCGTTTAACATCTTTAAAAGTAACAAAGATTACAGGATATTTTCCTTGATAGTTTCGATAAACTTCTCCGCATGACCAGATTTTTTTATCTTTGAAATAAATTGAAGTATCTTCTTCCGTTTTTTCAAAAAAAGTTCTCAGCATGTCCATATTTAACGTTTTGCCAAACCGGCGAGGCCGTGTGAAAAGTGAAACCATAGGACGTTCATCCAAAAAATCTTTGATCATCATCGTTTTGTCTACATAGTAATATTGGGTAGAGGCCAAACGATAGTCTGAAATACCAATCGGCATTGGCTGAGGCAAAGCTGGGTTTAATTTCTGATCTGTTCTGTTCTTCACTCTTAAATCTAAGGGTTTTTCTGCATCGCCAGGAATTCTCCAGCCTTTTCCTAATTTCTTTGCGCCGGGTATTCTTCCTCTGCTGCATAACATAGCGACTCTGCGTTCTGTGATTTTCCAGGCTTCTGCCGCTTCTTTTACAGAAATTGTCTTCATTACTCAGCCTCCTTCATTTCTGTTTTCATTACACCCGAATTCAGAATAAAACACGATTAAAAAGAATAATATCGTTGATCTTCCTTAATATTATTCTTTATATCGTTCTTTTTAAGAGAAAAAAAGCTTCCGCAATAATCCTCGGAAACTTTTCACTCTCTGTTCTTAGTTTAAAACCCGCCTTGGCGAGCCTGCTTCCTGAGCCAGCGTGCAATGAGAACGAAGCTCACCAGCAGCAGACAGCCCCAGAATAACCCTGTTCGCAAAAGTGGAATTTTTCCGGCAGAGGCTCCGGCTGAACAAACAAACACAATCAAGCAGCCTGTAAAATAGGATGCGGATCTTGAGTTTTGCCGATATCCCGAACCCCAAGTCAGACTGTAAGCCACAAAGCAGATCGTAGCACAGATTGAAATCAAAACCGCACTCAATGTGAGCGGCAGCCCGGCACTGCTGGTTGGCAGGATCCGATGAATTCCCAGGGAAATAAGATTGACTCCCCATAAACCTGCCAGCGTTAAGCTTTGGATGAGCAGTTGGCAGCCCAGACGTGTAAGACGTGAAATGGGAATCAGATTGACAGCATACATCCCGCTTTGAAATTTCTTTGTCAGCTGCCAGCTGACTACGAAGTCTGTGATAAAAAAGATCAGATACACATAGCTGCCCGACAGGAGCACCAGACTGCAAAAGGTTGCCGCAAGCATTACGCCACGGCCTAACTGCGTCATTGAAGTACGATTATCCTGCAGCTCGATTTCCGCCAGATCCAGCACCCCACGGATGGATTCCGGAAACCAAAAGAACGTATTCTCCGATTCAGTATCCGCTTTCTGTTTGGAAATCAATTCCAATCGGGTTAATCCAAAGTACGCCGCAATAATCATCAAAGCAAGCAGAACTTCTGTCCAAAGCAGATTTTGATCAGCGATTTCCTGAGCAGCCATGATCGCCATCCCTACCAAAGCCAGAAACAAGACTCCAGTTCTCCACGTATTGAGAACTTGCTTTTCTTTTTCCCACCGCAAAACGATGAAGCTGTACAAAAGCCAGTAAAGCACACCCGTTACTAAAACAATTCCCAGCATTTCAGGCTTGCGGATCGTGATCAGCAAGCCGCACCCGCTGAAGATCCCAATCCAGTTAAAAGCAACATTCAGGATTAAGATCTTTTTCCGATCCCGCCGGGTCATCGGCAAACTTTCCAGCATCAAGCCGAAATTGCCTTCCGTATCCTTGCGCCAGTCCAGCATGCTGCGGGTCTGGACGATTGTGTAAAGTAACAGCGCTGTCATTCCAAACGTGACGAAGGGCAGCGATAACATCAGTGCGATCAAGACAATGCCCAAAAGTCCGCGATTGCAGCTAAGCCAATACCCCCAAGCCCTGCGCAGGATTTCAGAAGTCTTCATAAGTCAAATCCTGAGCTAACATGATTTCTTCCAGAGTTAAGGGGGTAAATTCCACCGGAAGATGCCGCAGCTGACTCGCACGGGTACACACGCCTTCCCAGCCCGTCTCCGTCGCTTTCGGCTTGAGTACGAATTCCTTCATGGCTTTGGGCATTTTTCCTTCGCATCGAAAATGCTGAATATTTTCCATTAATGTTTCTTTTGATGAAGAAAACTTCACCCGGCCATTTTCCAAGCAGGTAACATAATCCGCAATCTTATCTAAATCCGCGGTATTGTGAGTCGAAAACAACAAGGAATGATCTTCCTGCTGCATAAACTCATACAACAAATTCAGCACTTCCCTTCGGGATACCGGATCAAGATTAGCCGTCGGTTCATCCAGGATCATCAGCTTCGGATGATGGGCAAGGGCGAAAATGATCGAAAGCTTCGCTTTCATTCCCGCTGAAAATTCCCCAAACGGTTTGCTTAACGGCAGCTTAAATTGTTTGATGAAGGATCGAAACAAAGATTCATCAAACTGGTCATAGAACGGACCGATCCGGCGTATCAATTTCATCGCATGATAAGCGTTAGGAAAAATGAAGCGGTCGCTAACCAGACCGATCTGATTTTTGATCAGACGCTCCTGCCTATCCATCCGCATTCCCAACAGCTCACAATGTTCTGCGTGAGCGGGCGTACTATCCAGCAAAGCGTCAATCAAGGTTGTTTTGCCTGCCCCGTTGCGACCGATTAATCCCATCACATAACCGCTGGGCAAGTAAAACTGATCCACAGCCAATTCAAAATTTGGATATTGTACCCGCAGGTTTTCAGCTTTGATCGCATATTCACTCATTGATTATTCCTCTTTTCCAGAATTCACCGCAAGACAGGCCTGATCAAATAATTCCCGGATCTGCTCAACCGTCATTCCCAACTTTAAGCCTTGTTCCAAAGTCGTCTGAAACTGCTGCTTCAGCTGACTGCCGGCCTGCTGGTAAAGGTCGGACAGATCCATCGGACAGACAAAACACCCCTTGCCCTGACAGGTTTCAATCAATCCTGCCTGTTCCAGGTCGTCATACGCCCGTTTGACCGTGATGATTGCCACCTGCAGCTGTTTCGCCAGCTGCCGGATCGAAGGCAGCTGTTGCTGAGGGTGCAGCTGTCCCTGACAGATTGCCGATCGAATCGCGTTTTCGATCTGCAGATAATTCGGATCATTACAGCTGGGATCCAGAAGTATGCGCATAACTCTTCCTCCACTGTTATTATATGATAGGCACAGTTAAAGAGCAAGCTACAAAAAAGACATCCTGAATCAGAATGCCCTCTTTCTCTTCTTTGATTTTTAATTAAACCGACAGCCGTTGGCCCGTTTGCGGCCGAAGTCCACAATCGAAACCTTGACGTTGGAGCGCTTGCCGTTACGCACGCTGGGATAAGCTTCCGAACCGGTAAACAGATCAATTGTGGATCCTTGTACAGCGCCACCGCGGTCGGCAACCACCGCCAGAAACGGTTCGCCCGGGGTTAATCCCTGACCGTTGAACTTATGTTCGCTGATCTCAACCAGGGTGCAGAGCGGGAGCGTGGATGACGCTGCGATCAAATAATAACCGTCATAAGTAATTCCATCTTTCCAGGTACCGTCAGACTGACGGACTCCGGAGGTGCTGATCGCAATGCCGGCCGGCGTTCCCCCGCCGCATCCGACGCAATCTGCGCCATAGGAAGTAACCCGGCTGGAATAGAAATAAGCTTCTTCCTTGACCGCTGAGCCATAGCTCATGACGATCGGCTGGGCTTCAATCACTTCTGTCGAATAAGGAACCAGGACACGGGACAACAGATTGCCCTCCTGGTCGTAGGTCATTTCATACGTATCATTCTGAACCTTCGGACTTCCGTCATCCGTCTTGGAGATCATCCAGGAAACACCGTTAGCCGGGATTTCCTCCGGATGGACAAAGATCGTATCCTGCGCTTCCAGGAAAGTGGTGATTGTTTCCTGTGCAGTTCTATACGGAAGCGGTTCTTCGCTTGCGGCTCGCGAATAACTAAAGGTCTGCAGGATCAGTGGTGTCTTGACTTCTTCCGGGATCATGATCAATGCGGTCATGCCCAGACCTAAGCATACTAAAATTCCAAAAAGCACTGCTTTTTTCATTTTATTTTCCTCCTTTCACCAGAGATCGTAGACGCTTCTCTATTTTCAGAGTTCGTCTTGCGGATGGAATAAGGCTTGATAGTTATCCCAAAGCTGCTGCTTCAGCGCTTCCTCATCAATCCCGCGCAGCTCCAGAATCGTTTGAGCTGTCAGCGGCAGATACATCGGCTCGTTCCGTTTTCCCCGATATGGAACGGGCGTCAGATAGGGACAGTCGGTTTCAATCTGAAGATGATTCAGATCCACATCGGCTGCCACCTCTTTTGGAGTCTTGGCGTTTTTGAAGGTTACCGGGCCGCCCAAGCCGATCGTATAGCCCAGCTTGACAAACTCCCGGGCCATCTCCCGGCTGGAACTGAAGCAGTGGATAATCCCGCGCCGGGCCGCCGGATGATCGCGAAGGATGGCATAGGTTTCAGCAATCGCATCGCGGCTGTGCACCAAAATCGGCTTATTGATTCGGTTTGCCAGCTCAATCTGGCGGATAAACGCCGCTTGTTGTTCGGGGTGGTTATCCTTATCCCAATAGTAGTCCAGGCCGATTTCACCAATGGCCGTGACATTCTCATTATAGACCAGAGTTTCTAGTTTATGCCAGTCTTCTTCCGTAAAATCACGCAGATCACTGGGATGAAACCCCACCGCGACGTCAAAACGGGCATCTTCCGCTTTCATTTTCAAGGCAGCTTCCGCTTCTTCAAGCCGGCAGCACACGATCATCATCCGCGCCACACCGGCTTCCAGCGCCCGCTGGCGGACTCCTAAGGCATCTTCGATCAGATCTGCGCAGGTCAGATGACAGTGCGAATCAATCCAGCCTAGAGCTTTTCCCATACTGAAGTGCCGGCCATCCGATCATGCAATGAACTGTGCTGATCCGAATAGGCCAGAATCGCAGAGAACACGCCCAGAATCCAGATCTGCAACGAGAAGGCTTTCATCACGCCGCGGATCAGGCAGTCACCGAAAGTCATAGCACCGCGTTCCTTCTCGACTTCCAGCTTCATGATCAGCTTGCCAACCGTCCCGCCGGCGAAGTAAATCATCGCTGCCTCATACAAAGCATAGACAATCACGAACAAAAAGGATGTCGAAAACAGGAAGCGGAAATGATGCAGAAACGGCAGCCAGCTTAAAATCCAGCGAATCAGCGAAAATGCCATTTCAATAATTCCGACCGGAATTCCGATCAAAAGGCTGTCGATCACTAAAGCAATAAAACGGTTTACAAATAATTTCATGGGATTTCCCTCACTTTCCTAAACAAAACTTGGAGAACAGCGCATCCAGCAGGTCTTCCCGACTGGCTTCGCCGATGATTTCTTTTAATGCCATGTAGGCTGCCTGCAGGTCAATCGTCACCAGATCCAGTTCCGCTCCCTCTTCCAGGGCACTGACGGCCTGAGCCATGGAATGACGGGCCTGCCGAGCTAAAGCGATCTGCCGCTCATTGGCTAATGACGGCAGTTCCAGCATCGCATGATGGTGCTCGTAACGCTGATTGATCTCATCGATCAGCGGTTCAATTTGATTCTGCGCGGCACAGATGGAAATTGTTCCGGAACGATCCTCACACTGCGGCGCCAGATCTTTTTTATTGACGACGACAATGCGGTTGCGGCCCTCGGTCAGATCGAGCAGACGGCGGTCTTCATCATCCTGCGGCCGGCTGGCATCGAGCACGATCAAAATCAGTTCCGCTTCTTCCAGCGCTTTCATTGACCGCTCAATGCCGATCTGTTCCACACGGTCATCCGTTTTGTGAATACCGGCAGTGTCAATCAGATGCAGCGTCACATTGCGCAGATGGATTTCACCTTCCACCAGATCCCGGGTCGTTCCGGCAATCTCGGTGACGATCGCTTTGTCTTCCTCCAAAAGGGCGTTGAGCAGACTCGACTTGCCGACATTCGGCTTGCCAAGAATGACGGTTTTTACGCCTTTTTTCATAATTCGTCCGCTTTCGGCGCGCTGCAGAATTTCATCCATCTGCCCCAGCCACCGGCGGGCCTGCGGCAGAACGCTTTCCCAGGTCAGCTGCTGGGCATCTTCATATTCAGGATAATCGATATTCACTTCAATATTAGCAATGATGTTGAGCAGGGCTTCATTCAGCGGTTCAATCAGACGGCGGATGCTGCCGCGAATGCCCTGAATCGCCATCTGTGCCTGCTGGGAAGAGTCCGCGTCGATCATATCCATCACCGCTTCCGCTTGGGTCAAATCGATGCGGCCGTTGAGGAAAGCCCGGCGGGTAAACTCCCCGGGATCGGCCAGCCGAGCGCCTTCGGCCAGCACCAGCGCCAGAATCCTTCGGGTGATGTAGCGGCCGCCATGGCAGCTGATTTCCACGACATCCTCGCACGTAAAGGTTTTCGGCGCGCGGAAAACCGTCAGCAGCACCTCATCCACCGCTTCCCGGCTGATCGGATCCAGGATATACCCATACCGAACGGTATGCGTCGGCTGGTCCACTACGCCGCGGCTGAACAGCTTTTCTGCAATGATCAGACTTTCCGGACCGCTTATCCGAATGATCGAAATCGCCCCGTCCTGCAAAGCGGTAGAAACCGCCGCTATCGTATCGTTCAGCACACTCTCACCTCCGAAATGTTCATGGTACAGTTTACCATATTTTTTAGATTTGCCTAGTGAAATCCTTCAATCTCCCTTTAAAACAAGGGATTTTTCCAATCTTTTGGAAAACATTTCTATCCTTTTAAGCATTTTTTAAGAATCATTGTTAATTCAATAGTTTTGTTTTCATCCTTTCTCTGCCTTTTTGTTAGATGAGAAAAGAAAGCAAAAACTGGAACCCTTCGATTCCAGTTCTGCCTGAGATGGGATTGAATCTATTTTTTCAGCAGTTCGCTGACGGCTTCTCCGACAAACTTTCCGGTGTTGACGGAATAGCCCATCGTGTTGCCTGGAAGCAAAAACATATAGCTGTCGCCATAGACTGTGCAGGAATCCGTTCCGGCGGAATACAGACCCGCGATGACCTGATCGTTCTGATCCAGCACTTCCAGGTTTGAATTAACCTTGATTCCACCCAGGGTTCCATAACTCGATGGATAATACTGAGCGGCATAGAACGGCGCCGTGGTGATCGGTTTGAGATAAGCCGCACTCTTTCCCAGTGGATCATAGCCTTTAGCACACAGCTGATTGTAGCTTTCCACCGTGGCTGTCAGACCTGCGGCGTCAATGCCCATCTTCGCAGCCAGCTCGTCTAACGAATCAGCTTTGATGATCGCGGTATATCCGGATTCTTCCATCGTTTTGAAATTCGCGTCAAACTGAGTGAAATCATCGGTATTCCAAACACGGCTGGTGAAATCGACATGGTTAGCTTCGACATAGCTCTGCTTAATTGCCTCATCGAGAATCATGAAACCTGTATTGCCGGTCTGATTGCATAAGGAATTGCCGGTATACGTCGTATTCTGAACCTGTTCTTCGTTAAAGAACCGCTGTCCCTGCTGGTTCACCATCAAATTGGGCTGCTGCATAATCAGCTTGATGTCATTGGTATATGAACCGGAAGAATTCAGCCGGAAAATATCGAAAATCATCTCCTCGATCATCGCTGATTCCTTCACGCCGGCATCCCAAGCCATTTGAATGCCGTCGCCTTCATGGCCCGGAAACCGCATCCCGAAGAAATCTTCATTCAGGCTGAGATGGAACTGTTCTTTTACCCACTCCGGATTGTTGCCAAAGCCGCCAGTGGCGATCAAGGCCGCATGGCATTGGAAATGGTAGCCCTGCGTTTGATCTGCATTGTAAGCACAAACGCCCTTGACTTGTCCCGCTTCGGTTTCTAAGCGGCAGGCGGAAGTTTCCATGTAGAATTCAACGCCCAGCTCCCGGGCCCGAGCTTCCAGATGATCGGTCATCGTTTTGGCTTGTCCGCCGCCGATCACACCTTCCTCAGATTTAACGATATGCCAGGTTGGATAGGATTTTTCAAAGTAGCGCGCGGCTTCCTCAAATTCAACGCCCATGCTTTCAATCCATTCCAGTGTCTCTTTGGATTCTTCAAAGTAGCGCCGCATCAGCACGCAGTCAGTGCGGTAATGCGTATACTCAGTGAACATGTTATACATTTCATCCAGATTGAGCACATCCCCCTGCGCTTTCTGCAGCTCGGTGCCGATCGCTAAGATCCCCATGCCGAATTTTGCGCAGCCGCCGGTTGCCCCGGTTTTCTCAATCACCGCGACAGAAACGCCGTTCTCCGCGGCTCTGACCGCGGCGCACAAGCCCGCAGGCCCGGCTCCAACAACGACGAAGTCGACCGTTTTTTCCGTGATCGCACTGGCATCCAGCGCCGCATAAGGCGCATCCAGAGAGGATGTCTGAGAGGCATCATCCGGCTGCGTTAGAGGGGTTGTCTGCGCTGAAGGCTGATCCGTACTGCAGCCGCTCAACAACCCCAGAGCACCCACCCCGGCCGCCGCCAGGGAGCTTTTTAAAAAGGCTCTTCTTGATAGTTCCATAGAAATATTCCTCCTCATTTCTGAGGTTATTGTAGGGTATACAGGTACTGTACAGGCAAGTGATTATTTTATCAATCCTGTACCGGAACATAACATTTATGGTATTCGATGGTTTTTCCTTCCACGGTATGAACAAGAATCAGGCTGGTGCTGACAAAGGAGTGCACGGTTTTCCCTGCCTCTTCCACTTCTTTGCGCAAGGCCAGCGCCTGTTCGATCAGCTGATCCGGCATCCTTTCCCATTCACAACGGACACAGCGTACGGCTGCCAAAGAGCGGGGCAAGCGACGCATCCTTGGATGTGATCCTAAGCCCATCCTCTCAGCATAGACTTCCGGAATGCCCAAGCTGGAAACAAAATGCAGACCGGTTTCATCCTCGATCAGATCGCCATGCACACTTGTCAAAGGCATTGCGGCAATCCACGATTTTAATAACCGCAGATCTGCTTCACTCATTGAGTTAAAAGCTTCGGCGCAGAGACTTACATAATCGGGACAGGCCTCATAGCGCAGAAGAGGATTTTGGCATTCCAAAAGCAATCTGCGATAGTTCTGCAAACTTTTTCGCTGCTGCATTAAGCGTTCAATTTGATCATCCAGTTCTGCTTCCCGCTTACAGATTTGTTCCTGAATTTCCGGCAAGGTTAAATGCGCTTCCTTGATGAAGGTATGCAAAGTTTCATCTAAAGAAAAAGACATCGACGCATAGCGTTTCAGATAAAACAGCTGAAAAATATCATCAATACTGTACCAGCGGAAGCCATGTTCATCCCGCCGCGGATGGATCAGACCTTTTTCTTCATAAAAACGGATCGCTCCGCGCGTATTATCAAATAAATCAGAGACTTCCTTGATCGTAAACCAACCGTCCTTCATCGCGATCACCCCGGTTTTATTGTATCATGGTCACAGCCTAAAAAATGAACGGGAATATCGCATTTGATTTTCCTTGTTCCCACTTCCCGTTCTGATTAAAAATGTCCCCAGTGAACAAGCGCAAATTCAGCAAACCAAAAGCCATTGATCCAATCCAGGAAACTGATCCCGACGTTTACAAGTGTATCCGGATACAGACAGGTAAGCAGAAACAGGATGAAGAACGCCAGCTTGACTGCCATCAATCCCCAACGGATCTCCTTGCTTTTCCACAAATAAAAGCCAGTCAAAACGATCTGGAAAATCACGGAGAAGAGGATCAGGATCGGCATCAGTCCTCGAACTAAATCGCCAATCGGAAGCAGCGATAGGAAAAACTGCGGCACAAAACTGCCGATTATTAGAAATATCCAGCTCAGGGTTTCCAGTTCCATCAAACGCAGCAGAAGCATCAAGACAATGAGACCTATGACAAAGCGGAAAAGGCGCACGGGTTCATCACAAAGAAGGCGCAGATAAACACCGATGATCATCATCCCCAGTGTGATTGCGATCAAAGAAGCACTGCCTGGAATAATCCAAGATCCATTGAAAAGCTCATGGGTAAAATTTTTCCAGCCTCCCATTTGCCAATAGCCTAACGCGATTGCCATATCGATAAGCAGCCAGCTGCCAAGCCGGTACAGCGCATTTTCCCATCGTGTGTTCATGCTTCCATCTCCTCTTTAATCGCTTTGCTTCGTCTCTCCATCCTTTTTATAATGGTGATACAGGATTTCAACAGCCGCGTTCCGTGAAATTTAAAGTCTTATTGAACTTCATTCTTCAGTTTCTGTTTGTTTTCTTATTGTACCATAGAGAAGATTGAAGAATTTTTACGATCCAATGACAATCTCGCTTTGGATATAATCCTTGTGTTTTTCTGCTTCTGCTGGTATGCTGAGACCCGGATGCTTTTATTTATCCTTATATAATAGAAACCCAACAGGAGGTTTTATCATGAAATTCAACTCAGCTTTTGATTTGCTGGAAGAGGATCTGCGCCAAGTCATAGAAGCGCTGCATTACACCCAGCCCACGCCTGTTCAGCAACAAGTGATCCCCGCCTTTCTGGAAGGAAAGGATTGCCTGGTTCAGGCCCAGACTGGATCCGGAAAAACCGCGGCTTATGCCCTGCCCGTTTGCCAGCTTTGTCATTTTGAGGAGCGTCAGCCGCAGGCTTTGATCCTTGCGCCAACCCGCGAATTAGCAGATCAGATCACCCAGGAAATTCAAAATTTCAGTTTGTTTCGCAGATTGACCTGTGTCCGCCTGGTTGGCCGTCAGCCGATGAAAAGTCAGAAGTTTCAGCTGAAACAGCGTGTTCAGATTATCTGCGGCACACCTGGCCGAATCTGGGATCATATTGAGCAGGGAACTCTGGATCTTTCCGCTTTAAGGATGATCGTTCTGGATGAAGCTGATCAGATGTTCTCGCTGGGATTGACGGAAACGGTTCATCAGATTCTGAAACAGCTGCCTTCCCCCATTCAGACCTGTCTGTTTTCGGCGACGCTGAGTCCCGAAATTCTGCAGCTGGCGGAAATCACGGTTCATGATCCGCTGATGATTCAGATCGACTCGCCCCGCCAAACCAACCAGAATGTTCATCTGACCTCCCTGACGGTTCAGGAATCAGAAAAAATGACAGGCCTGCTGAACCTGTTATCCCGATTTCAAGCTCCCTCGGCCATTGTCTTCTGCGAACGTCAAAGCAGTGCGCAGGAAGTGGCCGATCAGCTTAAAAAACGCGGATTGTGCGCCGAAGCGATGCACGGTGGGATGGAACAGGACCAGCGGTTTGCCGTACTCAGACAATTCCGTCAGGGTCAGCTGCGAATCTTATGCGCAACCGATGTCGCTGCCCGGGGCTTGGATATTGATGGCCTGTCGCTGATCATCCACTGGGATCTGCCGCTGAGTTTAGAATCGTTTATCCATCGCTGCGGGCGCTGCGGACGGATTGATCAGCCTGGTACTTCCGCAGTCCTTCTGACCTCGGGACAACAGACACGTTACTCGGCCTTTTTGCAGACCATGGCGGTGAACAGTGAAACTTTGGAAATAGATTTGTTTGACGATCATTCCGGCTTAGCTCATTGGAAAACGAAAACGCAGGCTCAGCCGGAAAAAGCGGCGGCATTGAAACAGAACAAGACGACCCTTCTCATCCGCGCCGGCCGTCAGCACAAACTGCGGCCTGGCGATATCGTCGGTGCATTTTGCAGCCTGGGCTTTTCCGCAGAACAGATTGGTACAATTGAAGTCCAGGAACGGGTTACTTTTGTCACCTTAATTCAGGCTGATTCCGAAGCTCTTATAAATAAGGGAGAAATCATGATCAAGGGAAAAGCCCGCCGAATGGAACTGGCTCATCAACAATAACGCAGAGCACATGAAAATGACAGAGTAGAAAGCGATCGGGAAACTCCTGAATTTTGCTTTCTTTTTTTCTGCTTGTGAAAGCATTCGTTGGAAATGTGATAAAAAGATGAAAAATAGACTAATTTCAGAGTTTTTGCGGGGCTTTTTTGATTTTTCCGCAATAGGTAAGAGGAGGAGGGATTTTATGCCGGTAATCCAAGAAGAGATCCAACATCCGCCCAAGCTTCGTTGTACCAACGATTTTGTCTTTAAAACGCTGTTAACCTATTTTCCTGCTTTAGGTCAGAAATTTCTCAAAAACATCTCGGAGGAATTGATGAAAACTCATTTTGAAGCACTGTCCCTCAGTCCCACCGAAAAACTTTCACCCTCATCCAGCGGGAAAGATGTACGTTTGGATATCAGTGTACAGACTATCCCTATGCGATTAATCAATTACGAAATGCAGGGCTATGCCAGCGAAATGAACATCTGTAACCGTTCCGCATATTACGCGGCGATGTTGCTGACACAGCCCGCAAACAAAGGGGCGGCCTATTCCGAATTAGTTCCCGTCAGCCAAGTCTTCTTTCTTGATTTTCCCTTTCCGCCAAAGGCTGATCAGCCTGACAAGGCGATCCATGTTTACCAACTTCAGGAAAAGGATGAACATGACGTCTTGACAAATTTGATAACCATTTATATCATTGAGTTAAAGAAAATAATTCAGATGAATCACAGTTATCAGGAGTTAGACGGATTTGAAAAGTGGTGCTGGTTCTTTGAAAAGTATGACGAAGAAATCAGCGATCCAATTGTTGCGGAAATCATACAGCGTAACGACATATTTAAGGAGGTAGTCGAAGTGATGAAAGTTATTAGTTCCGATCCCGCCATCCGCAATGCGGCCTTTGCCCATGAACGTGATTTACGAGATAAAGCTCAGATCAAATATGATGGGATTCAAGAAGGAATTCAAGAAGGGATTCAAGAAGGGATCCAGCTTAATCAGCTTCAAAATGCTCAGGCCATGCTCAAAGATCACGTTCCTGATGAGCTTATTTTGAAGTATATCGGTATACGATCAGACCAGCTAAACAGCCTGAAAGCTCAGATTGCATCTTCCCTAATCCAGGAAAGTATAAATACATGCAGCTTCTGATCTATATTTCGAAAGATCAAATTTTTTAAATTGATTATTGATTGGCTTAGAATCCCTTTCTGTGGAAAAACCTGTTCATTAAAAAAAACTCATTCTCTTTAAAAGCTTTTCAGCCCTTTAGACAGAATGAGGTTTTTCTTTTTTATCGTGAACGACGCTGACTCAGCCAAGCACTGAGCGGAAACATCATGACACAGACCACAATGATCAGAGGCAGCCAGAACTGTGCAAAACCCGTAAACTTGGCATAATATCCTTGGAAGAAAATAAACACGACAATGCACGGCAGACCCCAGCGCAGATATCCGTGAATTTTGGCCGGGAACCGCAGGCCTTTTCCGGCGTTGGCTTCCTCAATAAAATGATCCCAGCCCCAGCCGCATTGACGGGTACAAAACATCAGATAAATTAAGGATCCTAACGGCAGAATGTTGCTGGATACAATGAAGTCTTCTAAATCCTGGATGGTGCTGCCTGCCCCCAAGGGCTGAACAGCGCTCCAAAGGTTAAAGCCCAACGCGCATGGCAGAGATAAAACCAGAAGCAGAAGGATATTCATAAGTACAGACTTCTTTCGTGACATGCCAAAATCCATCGCAAACGCCACAATGTTTTCAAAGACCGCAATGATTGTCGTCAGCGCGGCAAACGACAGAAAGATAAAGAACAAGGTACCCCAGATCTGACCTCCAGGCATGGAATTGAAAATATTCGGCAGCGTGATGAAGACTAAACCCGGACCGGAATCGACCGGAATGTTGTAAGCAGCGGCGGCTGGAAAAATAATTAAACCGGAAAGCAGCGCCACTAGGGTATCCAGGGCCATGATATTCAGGCTTTCACCAAAAAGACTGCGTTCTTTCCCAATGTAACTGCCGAAGATCGCCAATGATCCCATGCCGATGGATAAAGTAAAAAACGCCTGACTCATTGCCGCAAAGATAACGTTGCTGATCCCGGCTTCCAGAATTCGGTTAAAGTCAGGAATCAAATAGAATTTGAGACCTTCCATCGCATTCGGCAGCGTCAGTGAACGCACACACAGCACAAGCATAATCAGAAACAGACAGGACATCATCACTTTGGATACCCGTTCCACGCCATTTTTTAAACCTAACCGGCAGACCAGAAATCCCAAGAGCACAGCCAGCACCATAAAGCCAACCTGCTGAGCAGGGGATTTCAGCATTCCATCAAAAACACCGCTGACCTCAGCCGCACTCAAACCCGTTAATCCGCCTGAACTCATTTTAAAAACATAGTTCATCATCCAGCCGCCGACTACCGTGTAAAACATCATCAAAATGTAATTGCCGCTGACGGCCATGCCCTTAAACCAATGCCAGTGCGTCCCTTTAGGCTGCAATACATCAAACGACTGAGATGCGGATTTGCGCGAAGCCCGGCCCACGGAAAACTCCATGACCATAATCGGCAGCCCCAGCAAGATTAAAAAAAACAAATAAATAAGAACGAAGGCTCCTCCGCCATACTGACCGGTAATGAACGGAAAACGCCAGACGTTGCCCAGACCGACCGCACAGCCGGCCGATATTAAAATAAATCCCAGACGGGAAGATAAATTTTCTCTTTCTTTCATTTTTACAAAATCCCCTTTTTCCCAGCTATTGTATCATAGAAAAATAGCTCTGTCTTTAACCAAAATAAGCCGAAAAGACCAAGTTCAGCTTTGTTTATCCTGACCTCTTTTCCTTTCCAGCAATATTCCTTTTTCCCATTTCCCCTTTCTTCAGCCCCTTCTTGCCTGGATACTGCTGCATTTCATCATGTCCAGCATCCTGAGGATTCCGTTTCCCCTCCTAAAACAAAGAAACGAAACAACGGAAATTCTCTGTTGTTTTTTAAGTGAATGTCTATTACACTGAAATTAACCGATGCCGTATTGGTAAAAGGAGAAAATCTCATGCAGAAATTTAATCTACACACTCACACCTTCCGCTGCGGTCATGCCAGCGGAACGGATGATCAGATGGTGCTCAGCGCCATAGAAGCGGGCTTTGAGCTACTTGGTTTCAGTGATCACATGCCCTATCCTCAGCTGCATCTGCCAACCTGCCGAATGTTCTGGGATCAGCGTCAGGAATACACGGACGCCATGCAGGCGCTAAAAATAAAATATCAGGATTTAATCCAGCTGCGCTTTGGCTATGAAGCGGAATATCTGGATGATCAGCAGGCCTTGCTCGAACAGCTGCACGGTGAAGTTGACTATTTGATTCTCGGCCAGCATTTCAAAGCCATTGAAACAAATCCCGTTTATGAGCTTGTCTATGATTACGATGCCTACAACAATGATGAAGATGTCTTGTTTTATGCAGCCCAAATTGAAAAAGCGGCGGCAACTGGATGGTTCGCAATGATCGCGCATCCTGACTATTTCATGTTGGGCCGCCGCACCTTTACGCCGGCCTGTGCAGAAGCCGCCCGACGGATCTGCGCCGTCAGCATCAAAAGGCAGATTCCTTTGGAAATCAATTTAAACGGTGTCCATTACGGTAAACACAATTATCAAATCCGCTCCGTTTCACCCACGCAGCAGATAAGCAGTTATGCCTATCCGTTCCGTCCGTTCTGGGAAATTGCGGCTCAGATGCAATGCCCGGTATGCTACGGATGGGATGCCCATGCCCCGCTGGTGCTGCAGGATTTCAGCCGTCTGGAAATCGCGAAACAGATTCTGGAGGACTTGCCGCTGAATTTCATCGATCAGGCTCCCATTCAGTAAAGTCCAATCTTTCCGCTGCAGCCTACAAGCAGATTGACGCTGGTCTGCCTGCAGACATTTTGTTTTTATCCGATTTTATCTCCCAGATCCTCATTTCTTCACCGATCCATTTTGAATTCTTGAATTAAATAGTGTAATATGAAAGATAGAAATAGGGGGTAAAAAACAGATGAATGAATGCTCTGGCGCTGCATTGAAAACCCTGATTCGGATGCAGCAGAACGAAATTGACGAATATCATATTTATCAGAAAATCGCAGAAGCTGTTAAATCGGAAAAGGACCGCGACATTCTGCTTCAAATTGCACAGGAAGAAGCTTCGCATGGGAAACTGTGGGGCAAATATACCGGTCTGCAGCCAAAACCCAACAAGGGCAAAGTTTTCTGGTACAGTTTGCTTGCCAAAATCTTTGGTTATACCTTTGCCTTAAAGCTGATGGAAAATGGTGAGGATAAAGCCGATAAGGCATACACCCGCTTAATTCAGGAAATTCCTGAGGCTGAAAAAATCGCTGAGGATGAGGAACGTCATGAACAGGCTTTGCTGGTGATGCTCGATGAAGAGCGCCTGCAGTTTGTCGGTTCAATGGTTTTGGGCATGAATGACGCGTTAGTCGAACTGACCGGAACCTTGGCGGGTCTGACCTTCGCTTTGCAGGATAATCGTCTGGTGGCTTTGTCCGGTTTAATCACAGGGGGTTCCGCAACCTTGTCGATGACGGCTTCGGCCTATCTTTCCGCAAAAAGTGATAATGATCCGCAGGCCGTGAAATCGTGTCTGTATACCGGCGTGATGTATCTGATCACGGTGGCTTTGATGAGCCTGCCTTATTTATTGCTTCCGGCGGAAGCCTACATTCCAGCATTGATCGCTTTGCTGATCACCGTGACGTTGATCATTCTCGTGTTCAATTATTATATTTCAGTTGCCAAGAACTACAATTTCAAACAGCGCTTCCTGGAGATGTTTACGATCTCCGGATCCGTTGCTGTCATTTCTTTCCTGGTCGGACTGGTCATTAAAGCCTGGCTGGGGATCGATATCTAAACCGCTGCTTTCAGATTTCAGGTTTTCTTTCACCAACGCGATTCTTGAAAGAACCTAAAAGTAAAGAGAAGCCCTTTGAACCGTAATCAGTTCATGCAGACTTCTCTTTTTCTTGTTATTCCGTATGTGTTCCTTTTTAAGCTTTTCTTAATTTCCACTTATTTCCCGATCTGATTTTCATAAAATTCAACCAGCTGAGTTCGCATTTGCGCTACGACATCTTTGGCCCAGGCATAATCTTTTTTCTTTTCCTTACTGCCGACCGCAGCGGCAAAACGTTCTGCCAAATCCTGTCCTTCATAGAAGGAAGGGGCAAGATTCACGACTTTGCGCTCCGGCGTTTCTTCCAGAACAGCCTCGCTTGGCAGCTTGGAAATTAAGATCGTCTGATCCTGAAGATTAAAATAGCTTTCGGGTTTCAGCGTCGCCTTGTTGTACTGCTGAACCAGGAAGACCGGCAGCGATACCGTCTCTTTTCCTTTTTTGTTGAAGCTCAGTGAAACGACATAGCCGTCGCCGTTTAATGTCAGTCCGTCCACAGTCTGAAACGTGCGTTCAATCCCTGACGGGAAGGATGTTTGCTTCAAGTAAGCCACGGTGACCTTGAGGTTTTCAATCTGCTTGCTTTTGGCATCGAGATCGGTGAATAAATCCGCTGACGGTACGCAATAGTCCTGCAGCACTTCCCCGACCGCTGCCATTTCATCATAGACCCACCGTGACATCTGATCGGCAATCGTCCGCTGATTTTCACCTTCCGTTCGTCCGATCAGGTTGTTCATATTGACCAAAGATACGATGCCGTTGGTCCAGATTTGATGTTCTTTCAGCTGTTCCGCATTCCAGCTGCCCTGGCTTGTGGTCAGCGAATAAGACTTCATCGCTTCCTCTGTGAACAACTGGAAGATTGACAAACCCGGATTGATTTTGGTTCCGGCCAAGATGACCGTTCCTTTCAGTCCGGCTTTTTTGGCTTCTTCGCAGGCCTCCATTGTGCAGCCCTCCAGGGTTTCTTCACTGATCGATAACCGAACGATTTCAGACGCGATGCGAATCGGCGCGGTTTGGGTGATCTGCAGCTTGGCTGACGCTAAGTCCGTTCCGGACAGTTCATTGTTGATCACTTGCTGCTGGGGTGCCGGAAGCATGCCGTCATCCGTCGGCTGCGGCTTCTCCTTGTTCTGACAACCGCTGATCAACAAGATCAGAACCAAAGCTGCTGCAATTGTTTTTTTCATTTCCTGCACCTCGTTTCTCTCTTTATTATAAAGGATATTATTAAGGAATGTCTTAAATTTTGCTTACGACTTCCAAAATATTGACTGGTTAATTCTGGTTTTTTAATGATGGAGACGGAAGAATTCCTGAACGCGTGAAGCGTAGTGACCCAGCACAATCAGATGATGGTTGCCAATCGGCTCTTTCAGCAGCGTTTCCAACCCCTGCGGCAATGAGACGCGAATCTGCGTGCGGCACAGATGTTTTTCGTTCAGATTTTCAACAATTTCACCGTCCTGAACAAAGTAGCGGTCCATCAGCGCCGAACATTTGAACACCGTGGCTTCGCCCTCACGCAAATGACCGGCCAGCGCAACGCCCAAATCCGACTCAAAATGCGTCATTAACCGGAAAGCACTCGGCATCGTTAACGGCAAGGTGCAGTGAGCGAAAATGATCTGTTTCGGCTGCGAGAGAATCCGCGAAGGATTGCACATAAAGACCGGCTGATCTGTCAGTTTGCCGATCAGCGTCATAGCGATCAAGGACGGCATATCGCCTTCGCAGCCGCCGTAGATTCCTTCGGCATTCAAAATCGCCAGCGCCAGACAGCCGGTACTCTTCACCGGGCCCAACAGGTCGAAGCAGCGCACAGTCACGCCGTTGAGCTGATATTTCTGACAGAGGCGCTTGAGCGCACCGTAGATTTCCAACGATTTCTGCATTTCCGCCTGCGGCCAAGCTTGGCTGCGCAGCAGGCGGGTATATTCGTTTTCTTCCACCTGATGTTTCTCGATTTCCGCAAAGAACTCCTCCATCGAAATGGAAACCAGCTCAATCCCGGTCTTCTCACGGACTTGGTCGGCATCGACATGGCTGGAAATCAGCCAGTCTGACGGATCGCCGACACTGCCTAAACGCAGTCCCTGCAGTTCCTTTTCAACCTTGAACACCTGAACCAGATCGCTTAAACGCGCAGCCATATCGTCCAGATCGCCATGCAGAATTTCCGCCTGTACGCCTTTCTGACGCAGGTAGGACAGAATTTCCATCGATGCGGCCAGCGAGTTGTTTTCGCCAGAGGTCAAAAGGAAAATTGGCTCTTTTAAATACGGCTCCAGCTTCAGAAAGCGCCCTTCCGTACCGCCTCCGCCGACAAACACCACTGTCATGGCTTCCTCTTTTAATGCTTCCGGCTGAACAATTTCTAACGTGTGTCCGCAGCGCCGGGACAGTTCTTCCAGATAGTTCCGATTCAAGACATCCCGATCCTCCATATCTGCATTCATGCTTTGCAGATAGCCAATCCCAATCTTCATGATAACCCTTCTTTCTTAATTTTTATTGTAACCTTACTGCGGCCAAAGTACAATCAATCTGCCGGACTTCTTCGCTGGCTTCCTGCCCTTTTTTGCACGATTTCTAATTGTTTGGTATAAAAAAGAAAAAGACTGAAAGAAGGATTTATTCCCTACTTTCAATCTCCATTGATACTTTTCAGAACTGAAACTGCCTCAGATCAGCTTGAGCGCAGGACGGCGGTAATACTGTGCCTGAGCTTCCCATAACTCCTGATACAAACCTGGCTGAGCGGCCAGCTGATCATGGGTTCCCCGCTGAATAATCTGCCCTTGATCAAACACAATGATTTCATCACAAAACTTGCAGCTGCTCATCCGGTGAGAAATGAAGATCGACGTCTTATCTTTGACCAGTTCGCTGAAATTCTCATAGATTTCCGCTTCCGAGATCGGATCCAAGGCCGCCGTTGGTTCATCCAAAATGACGATCGGGGCATCCTTATATAAAGCCCGGGCAATCGCTGCTTTCTGCGCTTCCCCACCGCTCAGCAGTTCGCCGTCGCCATTTTCTTTGCCCAGCTGGGTTTTTAAGCCCTGCTTCATCTTCTGTAGACGCGGACCTAGACCTACTTCCTCCAGAACCTGACATGCCCGTTTCTCATCGACCTGACTGCCGGAAGCCAGGTTCTCTCCCAGCGGCATTTCCATCAATTTAAAATCCTGGAACACAACCGAGAAAATCTGCATGTATTCCTCAATATCATACTTGCGGATATCAATGCCGTTTAACAGAATCCGCCCGCTCGTCGGTTCAGCCAGCCGGCACATCAGCTTGATGAACGTTGTTTTGCCGGCGCCGTTGCGTCCCACTACCGCAAAGTGTTTTTTCATTTCCAGATCAAAGCTGACGTCTTTTAAAGCGTACACCTTTTGGCCTGGATAACAATAGGAAACATGATCAAAGGTCAGATGGTATTCATGATCATCCCGCTTCTCGATCGGCAGCGTGCCTTCGTAGCCCAGATTCGGCCGCTGAATGAACGCTTCATAACTGTTGAGGTACTCATAACGATAAGCAAGGTTGTTGTAGCTGGACGCCAAAGTCACCAGCGACGTGGTAAAACGCAGAATGGCATTGGCATACAACATGACTTCACCGATGCCGATCGTTCCCTGCATCGCGATGATCCCAATGACCAGATACGTCATGCCGGAAGCCAGCTGGGTCAGAAACAGAATGAAGCCATTGATCCTGCCATTGGTCGTGCCCCAGTCCATATAGAACCGGGCACCGATCAGTGTCTTTTCAAACAACTGAAGAATGAGTTCCTTCATTTGAAACAGCCGGATGTCTTTGCCATGATTGATGCTCATGCCCAGATTGCCGACATAGTTGGAAATCGCATTGTTATGCACGTTGTCCCGTTTCATCTTTTGAAGCAGTTGGCCGGACTTGGCACTGAGCCGCGAACCGATCCCAATCACCGCGCCGTAGACAAGCAGCAGCGCCCCCAAACTGAGTAACGGCAGGGTTTTATCCTGGGCGGACAGAAAGATCTGAACTAACAGAAGAGCGACAAAAAGCAGGGAGAACAGCATCGAAAAAAACATGGTCAGAAATTGAAGCAGATCGCGCAGCTGCTCGCCGGTACCGCCTCCGCCGTTGCTGCCCTGGTCCGCCTTGCGGATCTCATCCAGGGTCTCGGTCTTTTCCAGATCCTCGTATTCGATCTGATATGACTTTTCAATGACACGCTGACGGATCTTATATTCCGAAATATCACGGATTTTGATAAACCGCTGATTTAAAGCCTTACTGATCAGTGTAAGCAAACCACTGAGGCCGATCATCCAAAATACATTGTTCATCGCCGGCTCAAACTGACTGATCATCAACAGATTGAGAATCCGGGCTGAGAAATAGAGCGTGATGAACGGCACTGACGCCGTTATCAAAGCGGTTAAAAAGAGATAGAGAATTAAATGGGGTTCGCTTGCCTGCATCATGCGGATAAACTTACAGGTTTCCTGCCAGGCTTCCTTCAAACGCATACTCATCCTCTCCTTCCTGATAATAATGACTCTGCACTTCAAACATAGCCGCATATTGTCCCTTTTGCCGCATCAGTTCTTCATGCGTGCCGTCTTCCACAATTCGGCCGTTTTCCAGAAACAGAATGCGGTCGCAGAACTGGGTGGAAGACAGGCGGTGAGAGATAAACAGCGAGGTATGATTTTCGACCAGACCGCCGTACATTCGATACATTTCATTTTCCGCGATGGCATCCAGCGCCGCCGTCGGCTCATCCAGGATCAGCATCTTCGCTTCCTTATATAATGCCCGGGCCAGGATCAGGCGCTGAACTTCCCCGCCGGAAAGCTGAATTCCGCTCTCATCCAAATCTTTGCCGATAAATGTGAGTTCCTGATTCGGCAGGGTTTTGATCTTATCCCATAAATTAGCCTGTTTCAGCGCGAAGATCACTTTTTCCCGATCGGTTTTGTCCAACGGCTTGCCGGAGACATTTTCCGCAATCGTCACGGACATAACCATGGCATCCTGAAAGACCACGGCCAGCTGATCCTGAAAGCTTTCCCGATTTCTTTCGGTAAGCGGCTGACCATTCAGCCGAATCTGTCCGCTGTCGGGAGTATAAAGTCCGCATAACAGCTTGACCAGAGTCGTCTTGCCAGCACCGTTGATGCCGACCAGCGCCACCTTCTGACCCGCGGGAATTTCAAGGCAGAAATCATCGAGGACGGGTTCCCCTTTCTGATCATACCGGAACGAAACATGATCAAACGTGACCGCCAACGTCGCCGCGGAATCTTTTACCTCTTCCGGGGAAATCGTTGATTTTCCGGAATCAATGTATTCACGGTAGAAACTAAACCGCATCAGATCGTTGCTGATCAACGCCAGCATTTCGCTGATTGTGGAAAACCATGTGGAAAACCCGCCGATAATACCTAACAAGAAGACAAACTGAGCGATGCTCATTCCCTGCATCAGACTGAATATCAGCCAGCTGTACGCTGCCAGATCTCGGATCACCTGAATGATGACCCCGGCTAAGTCATAGCTGAAGTAAGCTTTGCGAACCTGCCCGTAGATCGTTTCCAATCGATGGTTAAGCTTTCGGTAGTAGTCTGCCAGCCAGGACCGCAGACCATAAAGCCGGATATCCTTGCCCGCGGCAACATCATAGGTTTCTTTGCGCAGGTACCACGTCGAACGGATGATCTGACTGGATTCTTCCAGGGTCGCTTCTTCTTTTTTCCGGGCATAGAAATAAACAAAATACTGAATGACGGACAAGCCGAGTAAAAGACAGATCAGCTGAATGTTGGTGACTCCGATGATCAGCGAATAGAGAACCAGACCCGCAACATTCACCGCAAGCTTGATGTTGTGATGGCAGAATCCTTCCAAACCATGATCGTTGCTACTCAGAGATTCGGTCGCTTTGGTCATCAGCGTCTGGGTTTCATGACTTTCTACCTTCTGATAATCGCGGGTCAGCGTGCTGTGAAAAAGTTCTTCCCAAAAGTTTTTCAGGCGGTAAAGGATAAACTGCATCGCTGAGCGATTTTCCAGAAAGGCCTGAATTCCATGGATCACACCATAGATCAGAAATGAACCCAGACAGACCGCTGCCAAGGTAGGAATGCTGGTGTTTTGTTCCAGGCAGGCGATGATCAGCGAAGGCATCAGCACCCCCATTAACGGCGTTACTGCGGAAAAGATCACCTCGGCAATCCCATAAACGATCATTTCCCGGTCATATTTCCACATCCTGGAATAAACAAGATGATATGAACTGCGGACACTGTATTTCATTCAGGACTCCCCCTCTTTGATATTTCGGTATTTTGATTATAGAGTACGACTTCACTGACAAACAAAAAAGTGCATGAAATGTTGATTTTCATGCACGAATCGTGTCACAGCGGAAGCATGATTTCGGTCACAAAGATGCCTGGCTCATTTTTACGGTTGATATACCCGCCGTATTTCTCCACTTCCAAATTGATGCGCTTCAGCCCATGACCATGATTGCCGCGCTTGTGCGTAATGTATTCCTCATCCAGCTTGCGTACGACTTCCGAAGTGGCATTGCTGAGGGAAATGTAAAGCTGCTGCTTGAACACACCGATATACAAACGGATGAAACGACCGGATTCTACCGTTTCGCAGGCTTCCATCGCATTGTCGATCAGATTGCCGAGAATGACGCACAAATCCAGATCGGTCACCTTCAGCTTCGGCGGCACAGTCGCTTTATAGTCCAAAGCGATATCTTTTTTCAGCGCCATCGAAAGCTTGGAATTCAGGATCGCATCGACGTTCAGATTGCCGCTGTCCACCAGTTCATAAATATCATCCAGATCCTGTTCCAACTCATTCAAATAAGCCTGAGCCTCAGGAATCTGATTCATCCGTAGCTGAGCTTTCAGGTTCTGCAGGTGATTGTGATAATCATGCCGCCATCCGCGCATGATCTGATAAATGTTATTGACTTCTTCCATCTGCTGAACGAGAATCTTGTTCTGATATTCCATCATCCGTTCCTCATAGCTGCGCCGCAGAAAGCGCTGATTGGCACTGCCTACGCCATAAAGCAGAAGACTAAGACCCAGAAAAAGCAAAAGCTGGTCGGTCAGCACCCCATAGAAAACAAAGAAGATCATGCTCAGTCCCATGACTGCCAAAATGAGCGGACGGCTCTGACTGCGCTGCTGCTCTAGGATCAGACAAAGCAGATAGGTCAGGATGAAAAACGGCAGAAAGGATCGGGTCAGTCCATAACTCAAGGCTCCGCCGATCAGCACTGCCAGATCCAGAATCAGACTTTTACGCTGAAACCGCAGCCACAAAAGCACGATCAGGGCGATCCCCGGCAAGCACTCGATCATATTCGTCACAATCATAGACTGATTCCTTTATTGTATTCGATAAAGGCTTCACTGACAGTTTTTAGCTGGGATCGGGCTACTGGCAGCGTGAATGAGCCAGCTGACAGTTCTTCACGACGAATTTGATCAACTTTGGCAATATTGACCAGATAGGAACGATGGATCATGACAAACGAATCATCCAGCATTGTTTTTAATTCGCGAATGCCGATTTTCTCTTTTTGCCGGTGATCTTCAAAAACCAGATGGCAGTAATGGGCTTCTGCTTCGACATAGACCAGGGCATTCAGATCAATCCGGTTTCCATTGAGCAAGATTGACCGTTTGGTGGAAGCCTGGATTTCACCGAGGATCGCAAAGAGCTGCGATGGCTGGATCGGTTTGATCAGATAGCGCAGAGCGTTGACCTCATATCCTTCGAACACGTATTCTTTAGTTGCGGTCAAAAACAAAAGCGGAACCTGCGGATCGGCTCTCCGGATCTGCCGAGCCAGCTCCATTCCGTTTTGATTCCGCATCTGGATATCCAGAATGATCAGATCGAATGGATAGCGTCCATCGCACTCAAAAAGCATCTGTTCGGCACTTTCATACCAGACCAGATCGACTTTGCCCCACCGGCACAGGAGTTCTTCCAGAATCTCCTTCTGTATTTTCTCATCTTCACAATAAGCAATGTTCATGACTTCATTTTAACCTGCCCTGCGCTTCACTGGCAAGCCTAAATTTCCAGGGCTTCAGCGGCTCATTGCGGATAACAGACCATTACTGTTTCTCCATGGATATCCTTTTCCTCTATAAACTGAAATCCAAATTTCTGATAGAGGCGAATGGCTGCGGTATTCTCAGGATAGACACTGAGATAGATTTCCCTGCCCGGATATTGTGCCTGAAGTTTTCTAAGCAGTAAATCCAGCGCGGCTTTGCCATATCCCCGGCCCTGAACCTGAGCGTCGATCAAAAAACGATCGAGCCACACGCGGCCAGGCTGGGGACAAAAGGTCAAACCTTCCTTCAGTTTCCGAGGCGGCAACGGAGTCGGATATTCTTTCTCAAAAAAACCTGTCATCGCAAACCCAACCGGCTGATCTCCATCGTAAATTCCGATCGGCTGCCAACGCTCATCCGCCTTGGCTTCCGTTAAACATTGTTCCACTGACTCAATAAAGTTTTCCTGTTGTCTGGCCACCCGCAGCGCAAGCAGGGCTTTTCGGTTTTGCGGTGTCAGCGGTCTCAGCATTAAATTCATGATTACACTTCCTTTTCCAAAGAAAAAACCGATCCTCTCTGGATTTGCCTGATTCCTTCAATGCTTTTGTACGCAAAAGCGGAAATCAGAATCCTGAAAGCGACCGGCTTGATTGAGTACGCTCAAAAGGCCATTTCGGTCATTTCTTTATTTCATTATAAGAATTGGATTCCAGTTTGTCAATCTGGCTGTCAGTTCTGCACATAACGCTACATGTCCGTGATTCTTCCATCTCCTGATTGGTTTTCAAGGTATCATCAGCTGTGGATTTTCATTCCCAGCAGATCAGTCAATAAAAACCTTATCGCAAGGAGTCCTTGAATGCGTCTGTAAAATTATACATTCGAAGAAACCTTAAAATTCGTAGGATACATTGTTTTCAAATATCCAACCGGAGCAGAGGCAATGTTTTTTAACTCAACGGCAAGTAAGGAATCGCTGAAAATATATCTGAAAAAGGCTTCTTCGATCCCAAATTTTACTATTACAGAATTTTACCCTTAATTCAGTAAAGAGCGAAAGATTAGTAATCCTATCATCGCTGGCCATTGACATTTACGGAAATCACTTTTAGTTAAAAAATGACATTTTTCCAACCTATCAATTCGTAAAATAAGCGTTTTTCCAACTTTACACCATTAAAAAAGGAGCAGAACGCTCCTTCTCCAGTTTTGATTTATTTCAGAGCTGCCGCAGCGTTTTCACCCGCGACCTTACCGAAGACAACCGACTGTGAATAGCCGCCTGTCTGCGAAGTAACTTCACCGGCTGCATACAGGCCGTTGACGACGCTTCCGTCTTCAAACAGAACCTGAGCTTTTTCGTTAGCCGCAACGCCGCCCTTAGTCATATGGTTGGCTGCTTCAACACGAACGCCGTAGAATGGGCCTTCGGCATCCAATGCACGGGAAGGAACTTTGCCCAGAACAGGATTTTCAGCGCCGGCTTCAGCATCTGCATTGTACTGTTCAACACTGGCTTTCAGACCCGCTGCATCAATGCTCAGCGCGGCTGCCAGTTCATCCAGCGTCTTGCCTTCTGCATAATAACCTAAGCCGACATGCTTACGGATACGATAGAAGGAATCATAGCCTGTCTTATCAGTAATGTAGTAAGCCGCGCCATCGGTCTGGCTCTGAATCATCTTCGCGCGATCCAGTCCAGAAGCATTGGCCAACAGTTCGCCTTCTTTGTTTACCAACAGATTCATATCCGCACCGCCGGTCAGATCCCGACGTGGAACGATGATGTTGGCAAAGACGCTCATTTTGCCCATGTTTTCCATCTTGTAGCCGTTAGCTTCAAAAATCTTAACATAGTCGCCAGTTGTTCCCATCTGGTTGGAAGTGTTCATAATTTCATAACCTGGAGCATATTCCGCTAACAATTCCTTGTTCGAGCAGAAACCACCCGTCGCAATGATGACCGCCTGAGCCTGAATGTCATAGCTTTCATTGTCATTGTTCGTGACCTTGACGCCTGTGACGTCCTTGCCGTCCAGGATCAGTTCTTCGCCCTTCGTGCCGGTGCGGATATCGACGCCCAGTTCCTTAGCCTGCTTTTCCAAGCCGGCCTGGATAACTTCACCCGAATACTGGTTGTCTTCTGCCATGTGGTTGGTTCCGCCATAGTTATAGTTCAGTTCAACACCCATCGCTCTTAACCAGGCATCCAATTCGTTTTCTTCGTTGGCCCACACTTCAATCCGTTCTGCGGATTCGCCGGTGTCCTTCTTGCTTTCGATAAAATTTTCAACCTGATTCACTGTCCACTGTTCATTGCCCGCCTTTTTCTGCGCTTCAGTATTAATGATATCGAAGAAGTTCATATCAAACTTACCGTTGCCACTCAAGATGTCCAGCTTTTCAACGACGATGACGTTGGCGTTCGCATTGGTCTGCTTCGCACCGATCGCTGCCGCCAAGCCCGCAGGCCCGCCGCCGACAATCACGATATCGCAGGTTTCAGCTTCACGCTGAGATGCTGGTTTTTCCGGTCCCTGCGTGGTCATGGTGATTTCTTCCACATCCATGCCAGCCTGCTTCATTGCATCCGCAACCGCGCTCTTCACGCCGAAGGATGAGAATGTTGCGGCGCTGACATTGTCAACGACCGGTGAATTGGCTTCTAAGATTCTTTCCTTCATTACCGGGAAAGCACGATCGATAACGACATTGGTTTCATGGCTGTCAACCAGCTCAATATCCGTAATCTTCTGATCAGCGATTGTGACTTTTAAGTTCATCTCGCCGCCGTAGCCTGTACCCTTTACCTCATAGACACCAGAGTTCCCTGCTTCCGGTGCTGTGGATGGGGTCTGCTGAGCAGGCTGATTTGAGCAAGCAGCCAAGCTTGCTGCTAATAAGCCCGCAAGACCGACCTTCACAAATTTGTTGTTCATGTTTGCCTCCTGTGTAGATCTCCTCTACAAACCCTATTGTATCGAAAACAATTCGATAGTCAAGTTAAAAAAATTCACATGATTTTCACAATATGAACACAATTAAGCTCAATAAAGACGGAGATAAAAGGGTTTTATCGTTATTTCTGGAATAATTTTCAAGAAATGAAAACTTTTTGAAATTCAAAAGAAACCTGTTTTCTTGACGAAAACAGGTTGTTTTTCACTTATTTTTTCATTTCTTCGCGAACTTCACAGAAGCAGCGGACGATCGTGTCGATATCTTCATGGGTGTGGGCAGCGCTGACCTGCGTCCGAATGCGGGCTTTCCCCTTCGGAACGACTGGATAAGAGAATGCGACAACATAGATTCCCTTCTCCATCATTCGGCTGGCCATTTCCGCCGCGGTCTTTTCATCATACAGCATAACCGGAACAATCGGATGCACGCCCGGGATAATATCAAATCCGGCATCCGTCATTTTCTGACGGTAATACGCTGTGATTTCCTCCAAATGATCGCGCAGGGAGGTATCCGCTTCGAGCATTTTAAAGACTTCCAGAGAAGCGGCAACAATCGCCGGAGCCAGCGTATTGGAGAACAGATAAGGCCGGCTGCGCTGACGAAGCAGATCGACGATTTCCTGACGGGCAGCGGTAAAGCCTCCCGAAGCTCCGCCCAGGGCCTTGCCTAACGTTCCGGTGATGATATCAACGCGTCCTTCAACGCCGCAGTATTCCGCAGTTCCCCGGCCATGCTTTCCGACAAAGCCGGCAGAATGACTGTCGTCCACCATCACCAGAGCGTTAAATTCATCTGCCAAATCGCAGATTGATTTCAGATCGGCGATAATTCCATCCATCGAGAAAACACCGTCCGTAGCGATCAATTTGATCCGGGCGCCGTTAGCATCCGCAGCGATCAGCTGCTGGCGCAAATCGTTCATATCATTATTCTTATAGCGGAAACGCTTGGCCTTGCACAGACGTACTCCGTCAATGATGCTGGCATGATTCAGCTCATCGCTGATGATCGCATCCTCCGGACCTAAGATCGTTTCAAACAGACCGCCGTTCGCATCAAAGCAGGAGGAATATAAAATCGTGTCATCCATCCCCAGAAAATGCGAAATTGCGGCTTCCAGCTGTTTGTGGCTGTCCTGTGTCCCGCAGATAAACCGGACGGATGCCAGACCATAGCCCTTTTCCTCATACGATTTTTGAGCGGCCTGAATTAAGCGTGGATTGTTGCCTAAACCAAGATAATTGTTGGCGCACATGTTGATGACTTCCCGGCCATCTTCCAGCCGGACATGAGCCGACTGCGGCGTAACAATTGGACTTTCACCTTTAAACAGACCGGCTTCTTTAATCTCCGCGACTTCGTTGGCGTAAAACTGCAGTGCTTCTGATTTATTCATTTATTTTTCCTCCTTCTGCAGCGAACTCCAATCCAGTACAACTTTGCCGGATTGTCCGGAATTCATTGCTGCAAAGCCTTTCTCATAATCCTGAATGTCAAACCGATGGGTGATCACGGCGTCAATGTTCAAGCCACTTTGCAGCATTGTGGACATTTTATACCAGGTTTCCCACATTTCCCGGCCGTAGATTCCTTTGATCGTTAAACCGTTGAAAATCACCTTTTCCCAATTGATCCGGGCCTCTGCTTTCTGCAGCCCCAGCAAGGCAATTTTCCCGCCGTTTTTCATGTTGTTGACCATATCGTTAAAACCAGACTGAGCTCCGCTCATTTCCAGACCTACGTCAAAGCCTTCTTTCATTCCCAACTCATGCATGACCTCCGGCAGCTGCTCCTGGGCCACGTTGACCGTGCGGGTTGCCCCCAGTGTCTTAGCCAAATTCAGCCGATATTCATTGACATCGGTAATGACAACATGTCTTGCCCCAACATGCCGGCAGATCGCAGCCGCCATGCATCCAATCGGCCCGGCCCCGGTAATCAGTACATCCTCGCCGATCATATCAAACTGCAGAGCGGTATGGACAGCGTTGCCCAGCGGATCAAAGCAGGAATATAATTCTTCGCGGATGGATGGATCACAGTGCCAGGCATTCTTTGCCGGGATCACCAGATACTGAGCGAAGGCTCCGTTGCGGTTGACCCCCACGCCCTGTGTATTCCGGCATAAATGCGGCTGTCCGGCCAGACAGTTGCGGCAATGTCCGCAGGTAATATGACCCTCGCCGCTGACGAGGTCACCGACCTGAAAGCCTTCGACATTCTCTCCCACCTCAACTACTTCACCAACATATTCGTGACCAGCTGTTAATCCGATGGGAATCGTATGCTGCGCCCATTCATTCCAGTTGTAAATATGCACATCGGTGCCACAGATTGACGTCTTGCGGATTTTAATCTTCACATCATTTTTTCCACATTCCGGAATCGGCACCTGCTTCAGCCATAAGCCAACATCGGCCTTTTCCTTCACTAAAGCCCACATCATTTTGACTTCACTCATCTTGTTCCTCCTTTGCTTTGTAAGCGGTATCTTTAACTTTATAGTGCCTTAGTTTCGCGCGAAATGCAAGACACTTTTTTAGAATTGTCCGCAGCACGAAGACACTTTCTTCATTTATCCGTTTCGCTTTCTGAAATTTGTGAAAATCCTTTGAAAATTACAGTAGATCTTGAATTTGCATCTGTATTTTTCATGATTCGACAAAATGCGGCAACAATAAGAAGAGTGAAGGAGGGATGCGTGTGAAATTCGCCGCCAGAAAATCTAGTCCCCGATATCCAAACCGAGTCCCAGGTGTGTTTCTCTTTCTCTTCATCGGCGGTCTTTTGTGTCTGTTTGGTTTCTGGTCGCTTTCCATTGGACAAAAACCGAAAAAGCCAAGCTTTCTTGAAGCGGAGGATCGTCAGTTAGATCACGCACTGCATCAAAAGCAGGATGACTTTGAGATCGTTGTCTTTTATCCCCAGGAACCTCAGGAGATTGTGAGCACTGCGAAGCAGCAGGCAGAGCAATTAATGACTTCATTAAGCACTAAAAATACGGAAATGCCCGAGCTTCCTGCAGCCAAACAGGAGAACCCGGAACCAGTCTTAATTAAGGCAGATTATCACACGGAAATCCTGGAACAGAATACGCTGTCCGTTGTTTATCTGATTCAGAAAAAAGTCGGCGATCAGATTGTAGAAGATCATTGGGGCTATATTCTCGATCTGCAAACAGGTGAGTTAATCACGGCCGATCAGGCGTTTGATCAAACGGGACTGGATCGGATTTCCGCTTTATTCCGGGATGCGATGAAGAACCAAGAAGCAACGCATGATTTAGCTTATACCTTATCTTTTATTACGGCCAGCGCTCCCGCCGCAGAGAACTTTTCCTCTTTTTATTTAGAAGAAGATCAGCTGACGTTTTTCGTCGATGTCGCTGTCGAAAGTCTTTCAGAAGTCGGCAGCAATGAAGAAAACACCCAAAAAAACACGTCTGCTATGGAAAAAGAACTGCGCTGGTCTGTTGATCGGAATCGGTTGGGTTCTCATTTCCTGCTGAAACCGGGGGTGGAAGAAGAAAATTTATTTATTCCGCCGCGGACTGTCGATCCTCAGCGTCCAATGGTAGCGCTGACCTTTGATGATGGTCCCCATCCCAAAAATACGCCGCGCATTCTGGAAACCTTAAAAACATATGACGGCGCTTCGACTTTTTTCATGGTCGGCACCAATGTAGAGCGTTATCCTGACGTAGTTTTGCAGGTGGCGGAAAACGGCAGTGAAATTGCCTCGCATACCTACAATCATCCTAATTTAACCCGGCTTTCCGCAGACAGTTTAAATGTCCAGTTAAATCGTGTCAGTGAGCTGGTCAATGATCTGACTCATCAGCAAATTCAAATCCAAACCCTTCGTCCGCCTTATGGCGCAGTCAACGAACAAGTGAAAGAGGCTTCCCCAACGCCATTGATTCTCTGGAGCCTGGATACCTTGGACTGGAAAACCCGCAGCGTGGAAAAAACGGTGGATCTTGTTCTCAGTCAGGTTGAGGATGGTGATATTATCCTGATGCATGATATCCATGCTGAATCTGCGGAGGCTGCAGAAACAATCATTCCAAAACTGACCGAAATGGGATTTCAATTAGTTACGGTTCAGGAACTGATGGAAGCTAAAGGCTTATCCATGTCGCCGGGTCAGAAGATTTTCAGCGCTAATCAAGACAATTAATAAACAATCCCAATGGAAAAAACGAAGAAAGCATATCCTGCTTAAGAAAGTAAGATATGCTTTTATTTTATCTTAAAAACTGAGAATCATTTAGAGAATAATCTGCTTAAATCCTTTTGAATCAACCTTGTTCTTCTTTACCTTTCCCTTGCTTAATTGCTCCATCGTTAGTGACCGACGCTCTTTATTTGAAAAATCAACAATTGCAATATAATCCTCATCGCTCATCTCCTCATAAATTAGGTAATTTTTCTTTCCGTAAAAATAAAGTGCAATTCCATCTTCATGAGTATATATTGGCATTAATGTCTTTGCATCCATCAAAAATGAATAACATCTCAAACAATCACCTTTTTCATCGTGAAAATACACAACACCGCAAAGACATTGACCTTCTCTATCTATGCTATCAATTCCCATTCTCCATAGCTTTGAATTATAAATTTGTTTTGTCTTTTCAGTGAAATTAGTTAAAATAGTTTTATTCCCATTGTCAGTAAACCGGATTGTTTTTTCATAGAAATACTTACTTATCTTTAAATTGGGTTCTGTCTCATTCATAAGGGTTCCTTCTTTTAATTTGTAATATTGAACATCCGGCTGATCCATTGTCAGAACATTCGCATTCTCCTGATCTTTGCTAACATAACGAACAGCAATAACATCCTCATTCTCTGATTCAATAACACCTACTAAATGAATTTCTTTTGTTGTTTTATAAGTAGCACAGGACTGACCACTTACACAGTCAAAAAGTTCTAAGCTGTACTTTCTTCCTATCAATAAATGGTTAGGATAATTGGATAAGGAATGAATCGTGAATCTATAAGTATCAGCAGCTTTACCTTGATACAAAAATTCCAACTTCGTCAAATCCTTTTGTAAATTAATCAAATATAACTTATTTCGATAAGAAAGACCTTGCCGGCAGGCGACTATTGCATAATCTTCACTTTGAGTAAAGAAGATTACTTCAGGGATGCCTGAGCATCTATATCTTGAAATTTCTTCCAAAGTTTCTAGTGAAAATAAAATCAATTCTTGATCTTTTCTTATGAATAGCAAATAATATTTTTCATTAAGACCTAGTAGTTGCTGATCAAATTTCTCGCCTATACACAATCCTGCAATTTTTTTCATACTACCTAACCTTTCTTTAAAAATGAATATCTTCATTCTAAAACAAACTTTTAATATCCTATGAATCGACTCACATAACGCACTTTCGCAAAACTATAACAAATTACTTTTGTATGTTTATTATCAACAGCATAGATATAATATCAGCAAAATCTTCAATCGCAATAAAAATTAACTTAATAGCGAATTGTACTTCTTTTTTTAGAATTAATTAACTCAGTTTTATTTGAAAGTTATTACTTTTTCATATTTTTTATATGTTGAACGCTTTTAAATTAACAATTTTTTACAGTTCACTTCTTCAATCTTTCTTTCAATACGATTTTCAATCAAAACCTGATCGAGATCAAGTGTTAGCCAATCGTCATCTTCCATATCATAAACAGATATGGTAAAAGTATCAAAACCTTCGCTGATAATGGCTTTGTTCAACATTTCATCATAATAGAATGCAGATAGATTATCACTATCAAAAAATAGATTCACTTTTTTAGTTTTCAGATTAATAAACAATAAGCTCCCTGTTGTATTTCCTTCTTTTTGTTTACCAAACCAAATATTACCCGAAAAATATTTTCCCGACTGATTTACTCTCCCATTAGTTATAGCAGTATTTGCCCATTTTAATTCTAGCCTTTTAACGTCAGCCATATTTTCAATTCTAATACTGTTATTTTGAAATTCAGACAAACGAATTGTCTTTGCATTATAATATCGAATCCATACCTTCTGTTCATTCATATTGGCAATAAGCTTAAACTCAGAATTATTGAGATTATAATGATATTCCATAGTTTCTTGGAACACCACTAGATAATCAAAATCTTCACCTTCTGAAATTGCAATCAACTTGATAAATGATTTTTTCTGGCTTGCTTCAAATAGGATTCGATTTAAACCACAATCGTAGATGAACACCCTATTTTTATCACATGCAGCTATTGCGTTAGGGAAACGTGATAATGGAGTTGATGATAATTGTGAGCCAATTCCTTTTGCAATATACTTAACAGAGAAATCAGATTCTAGTGAGTCTAATTTTAAATGATATAATGCTGCATAGCGATTACTTGTATTCTTATAGGCAAAAATTATTATATATTCTTGATTTTCAGTTAAAACTGCAGTTTCTACATATCCAAGATCCTTTATTTTCAAAACGATTTTTTGGTCTTTAGTTGAATATACAACGAAACGATTTCCACTATTAAAAAACATGTAATGGTATTTTTCACTATATGCTAAAAGATGAGGCATAATTCTATTATTTCCAAAAGTAACTAGTTTTTTCATAAATACCTCACAAAGACTGCATATAACTCATCACTTGCTCGTTCTAGAAAATCTCTCATACTTGTTAATTTAGCTTTAACTCTGCCTGCAGTTATAAAATCAAAATTTTTTAAGTAGAGTAAATCATAATATTCAGAAAATGCGTTTTTAATTGCTTCATTATATGCATTTCTAATAGGGGTAACATTATGAATTGTATTATGAAACCACATATAAATCAGGGCAATATTAACGGTTTTTGATCTTTCATAAGTTTGATGATCAATACCTGATTTTTCTAATACTAATCTTGGCCTAGCATCACCATCTTTTCTAGGTACAACATGGTGTCTTCTTTTTTCGTTAGGATATGATTTATATTTTTCCGTTACTTTAGATAAGATCATTTTTATAACTATACTAAAGCCTAAAGTAGGCGTTGATCCGGCTAGTCGATTTCCAAGATCCCTTAAAGCCTCATCCAACCCTTTGTTATAATTGTTTGAAGGAGTATCTATTGTCCCTGCATTAGAACCTACACTTACTTGTGGAATAGTTGCCTCATGCTCTTGTTGTGTATCGTATGTACTCTGCTTAAGCTCATAGCCAGCGGGACAAATTACGTCCAATAAGCCAGCAGCAAGATTATCTAAAGCTTGTTGTAAACTCATAATCCCTAAGAAGATTAAAGTAAGCAATGCTGCTAAAATTATTTTATCGCCTCCAAGTTCCAATTCTCCTGAATAAGTAGATATTGGTTCACCTGTACCTTCAGGTTCTTCCTGTGCTGTAAATACGGGTTGAACATAATCAATATCATAGCCAGTCTGATTCTGATTCGTTTGGGCGGTTGTTCTCACCTCTTCCGCGTTATTACCAGTTTTGTCATAAAATCGATATGGATTGTTGTTGGCAAACGTTCTTCGATTTTGACTTGTTATGTTTTCTAAAGTCCCTGTGTAATCATCCAGCTGTAAGAACATTGCGTATTGTGGTAAATAGGCTCTGTTTCTTAAATGTATTATACCACTAGGATCTTTATATTCGCCATTTAAACTGAATCCATATTTATTGGATACACCATAATCTTCATAATAATAACTATCTGATATGGAATAAATATTTCCCAGCGTGTCTGAATTTGTTGTCAATGCCACTGTTCCATTGAGTGAAGTATGATCCAACGTGTTTCCGGAACCTAATCGTTCTAAGCCATAATAATAAAATGTATTCGATCCACCGTAACGCCAACTCTTAGAGATACTTTCTAACTGTTCTGTATTCGCCAATGAAACGTCATTAACAAAATAATTATATGTTCAATTAATAAGCAAAACATTTTAAATGATTTTTTCTAATTATTGCCGAAGGAGCTGAAAAGAGAGTTGATTGCTCAACTCTCTTAACATTACGTTAATTCCCTTTAAATAAAATTGATTCGCGAAACTGTTCTTTTGCCCCGCTGGCCAATTGAAGTTTTCTAAAATCCGGTTGATTTAAACTCCGATGAATATAATCATTTTCCTCCAGTTGAAGTATCGATACATTGTATTGTTTTAACGACTCTTCTAGGAATATTAGCCCTGTTTTTTCATCAAATTGATATTCACTAATACCCCAAATTTCAAAAGTGTCATCTAATCATACCACATAATTGATCTACAAATAGAAAAAATAAGCTGATTTCATTGGTACGCTGCTCATCTTCATATTCTATTTTCTCGTAAATTTATTCTTGTGAAAACTATAGTTCACCATAAAGTTTTAAATGTCTCCTAATTTGTCTTAATGAATAATTTCTACACTTAGAATCATCGACATTCAACAAACTAAACCTTGGATTAATCAAATTATCATAAGAATATTTCAATTTATCTTCAGGCTCAATCTGATAAATTGCACATCCCATATCATTGCCCAAATCGCTAATTATAATAAAGTGCTTCGTCGAATGATATTGTGTTAAGACAGAACTCAGAGGTATTGCTAAAACAATTTCATTTGAATTCAATTTCATTTGAATAAAATAACAACCTGAATACTTGTTATCAGAAGTATATACGTCTGCAAACATAGAAAGGCAATCTGTATCATTCTCAAATTTGAATGTATATGGTTTAATTTTCTCATCAGTTAAGAGTTGTGGCTTCTGCATCGTTTCTGACCAATAAAAAGTCTGATTAAATTTACTGAAGACTTGAATTTTTAAATCGTCGAACCAATAACTAAATACATATTCTTCTTGGAAATCAATTTCTTCAAATTGTAAGTTTTTAAAAGAATAATAAACATCAGGCTTTTCAACGTAATTCTCTTTTATTTCATCTTCAGTATAGTCTTTTTCAAAATAAACCTCAAAAACATCTCGTTTTGGAAATTCTAAAACGCCAATACCACTAAGTCTGTTTTTTAATTTAACAGTCTTCAAATATTCTAATTTTTCACAATTAAAGATATGAAATTGTCTATCTTCAATGAAAACAACTGAGTTCGGTAATTTATTCAAAGGTATCACAGATTTATAAATTGAAGAATGAAATTTTCCTAATTCATGATAAACAAACGTTTTATTAAGCTGATTTACATCAATGATATAAGCATATTTTGTAATGGAAGAAGCGTTTTTTTCGGAAATAGCAACAATATAATCCTCGCTTGTTGTTAACGTCATTCTTTCAATAAACCCTAGTTTTTTTGTAGTATATAAAATTCTTTCTTCACAAAGTGAATACACAATTAAAATATCCATATAATGTAAAAATAAGAGTTCATATTTTTGACTCATTCCCAACAAATGAACTAAAATAAACTTCTCATGACTTCCAGAAAACGAAATGATCTTCCTCATACATCATATCCTCTTTTCTAAATATCTAATGCAGGTATTGACAATAAACTCTAAATAATGTTCTATAACAAAGTATGCTTCTTCTTTGGAGAGGTTATACCTGCTGCTTCTTAGTTAATTTTTTGTTACCTAGTTTTATTTTTAAAATTAACTTACGTTTGAACTTTTTCTATACATTACTTAGTCATCAACTCTTTCTTATTTTACTAGAAGATAATTATTACATTACATAATCAATTAGAACCGTGCGCTTAGACTATTATGTGATGTTTCACTAATTAATTCCAAAAAATTTTTAATACTTGTCAAAGTCCATAATATCTCATTTTTTTTATTTAAAGGAACAACACTATATCGCAAAATACTTTGATAAGGTTGAAAGGCTTCTAGCAATTCAAAATAATATATGTCTTTTATACCTTTAGAATGTAAGCTATGATGAACATAAGTATATATATACGCGATGTTAGGAGATCCAATATATGATTTTTTCCTCTCTATTTTTGCATGATCAAGAATTTGACGAGGCAAATCATAGCCATCATTTAAAGGCACTACATGATGTTTTTGCTTTGCATCATTAGAAATCCAATTATTCAAATACTGACTTTTTAGATTAGTGAGTAATGCAGCTAACGTTCTATAAAAGCCTAAACGAGTCGCAGCTCCCATACACTTATCTCTTAAATTTTTTAACATTTTATCTAACTCTTTATAATTCTTATTAGAAGATGAATTATCTAAAGACCCACTGTCAATTGCAGTATTTGATTGGAAAATAATTTTATCATTAGTCTGTTGTAATTCATAAGTATTCAGTGTCAGTTGATAACCAATAGGACATACAATTTCTATTCTTCCTTCTACTATAGCATTTAATACATCTCTAAATTTCCATATTCCCAGCATAATATATCCCATAACGAATGCAATTGCTACTCTTTTTGTATCATTACCATCTAAGGCAACATCTCCTGAATAAGCAGATATTGGATCACCTGTACCTTCAGGTTCTTCCTGTGCTGTAAACACGGGTTGAACATAATCAATATCATAGCCAGACTGATTCTGATTCGTTTGGGCGGTTGTTCTCACCTCTTCCGCGTTATTACCAGTTTTGTCATAAAATCGATATGGATTGTTGTTGGCAAACGTTCTTCGATTTTGACTTGTTATGTTTTCTAAAGTCCCTGTGTAATCATCCAGCTGTAAGAACATTGCGTATTGTGGTAAATAGGCTCTGTTTCTTAAATGTATTATACCACTAGGATCTTTATATTCGCCATTTAAACTGAATCCATATTTATTGGATACACCATAATCTTCATAATAATAACTATCTGATATGGAATAAATATTTCCCAGCGTGTCTGAATTTGTTGTCAATGCCACTGTTCCATTGAGTGAAGTATGATCCAACGTGTTTCCGGAACCTAATCGTTCTAAGCCATAATAATAAAATGTATTCGATCCACCGTAACGCCAACTCTTAGAGATACTTTCTAACTGTCCTGTATTTGCTAATGAAACATCATTAACATAATTATAATATGTTCAATTAATATAAAAACATTTTAAAATGATTTTTTCTAAATGATGCTGAAGGAACTGAAAAGAGAGTCGATTGCTCAACTCTCCTAACATCACATCAATGACCTTTGAACAAAATAGATTCACAAAACTGATCATTCGCATATTGGGCTAACTGAAGTTTCCTGAAGTCAATATCCGCTAAACTTTGATTGATAACATCACTGTCTTCAAGTTTGCAAATTGCTACATTAAATCCATATCCGCCGTCTTCAATAAATAGATATTTTGTACTTTCATCATAATAGTATTTATGTGCGCCAAAATTACCAAAACTATCATCAAGCAGATGGACAACTTTATTTTCTTTTAAATCATATAGAATATTATAAATTTTATCTGTAATCACATCATAGAACGGTGGTATTCCTGGAAGAATTTCATCCTTTTCTAATTTTCTTATCATTTTTGCCCAAAAATAATTTCCTGATAACGAAAATTTTCCTTCCCAAAAATTGAGATCTCCCCTTTCCAGAATAATTTTCCGTTGATGCATTTGGTCAATAATTTCTATTCCTCCTGAAGAGATTTGCGACTGAACAAGTTTGCGATCAACTTCATAGCGTTTCCATGCCGTGTATCTTTCATTATATTGTTTCATCTCAGAGAAATAGCTTATAGAAATGTCATTTATTCCGTAAAAATCGCGATTTTCTTTACCAATGTAGGTTATTTCAAGAATATCTTCATTTTCCCCTTCATTTAAAAATAAAGTTTTATAATGATGGAAACGATTATCAATTTTTAAAATAATTTGTTTTGTTTTACAATTAATTATTTCTAAGCTTTTACTTCTAGCCAAAAGAATTCCATTCGGAAAGCGAGATAATTTCCACACCGTATCAGATACAGCTTTCCCAATATATTCGTAAGCTAAATTTGTTTTCAGGTTTTCTATATCTATAATATAAACGTCAGCCAGTTGATTTTTATTAGTTTTAAAAGATCGGCAAACTGCATAATCCCAATCTGCAGTAAAAGTCATATTCTCCACCCATTGCAATTCTTTTGTTTCTACAATGACTTTCTGTAAATCTAATGAGTAAATTATGAAGCGTGTATTGCAGCTAAGAAATAAATAGCGATATTTTTCATTAAAGCCAATCAGATGTGTTGTATAAAGTTTGCTTCCAAATTGTTTTACTCTAAACATAATATCTCCTCATTATATCATGTGTTTCATTACTTATAGTTTCTAAAAAATCTCTGATGATTCTTGTTTTATTAGTTATATCACTTTTTGACATTGGATCGCATGTGATACCTAATCTATTATAATAATTCCTATATGTAAGATATAACATATCTAGATATAGATCCCTTACAACTGGGGCATGATGTATTGTATAATGCAAGTTCAAATAAATTTCTGCTATATTTACAGTTAAATGTCTAAGGCTCGTTGTCCTATTTATTCCTGCCCAAGTTAAAACTAATCTAGGTTCATCATAGCCTGCTTTTTTAGGTACAACATGATGACTTTCCTTTTTATTAAATGTATTACGTTGGGTGTATTTTTTTATATTTGATAAGATTTTATTGAGTAAAATTCCAAAGGTTGCAGCTCCTGCGGTTCCTAGTAGCCGATTTCCTAAGTCTTTTAATGCATCATCCAGCCCTTTGTTATAATTGTTTGAAGGAGTATCTATTGTCCCTGCATTAGAACCTACA
>ERZ1108168.88-NODE-88-length-91616-cov-6.832505_pt1 | contig 91616 bp, 82 predicted proteins | sample MGYA00403704_ERZ1108168 | MGnify/ENA primary metagenome ERZ1108168 (study PRJEB35170, sample SAMEA104062421) | human gut metagenome | biome: human gut; feature: human-associated habitat; material: faeces | place: Denmark | collected 2012-06-12 ...
GCGAAAATCTGCGATTATTTGCGTTTCAATAAAACGCTGTCATAGTATGAACTAAATTTGAAATGCTACTTATTATTTAATTCAAAACTATAGATGGAGCAAATATAGACGATAAATGCATAAATACAGTCTTTAGCAAACAAAAAAAAGAATGAGATGTGTTAAAGAAGACACATCTCATTCATTATTTAAAGTATATATTTCAAATGCATCATTTGGCATATATACTTATGTAAGAAGTACTAAAAGATAGACTTTGCAATACCCAACTCAAGACCACGTAACTCTGCCAGACCACGGAGACGTCCCAGGCATGAATATCCAGGATTCGTCTTTTTCTTCAGATCATCAATCATCTGATGGCCATGGTCAGGACGCATGGCAATAGAGCACTGGCGACGTTGCTGCAACTTCAACAGGTTCTTCATCACATTGTACATATCTACGTCTCCTTCCAGGTGATTGGCTTCATAGAAATTACCTTCAGCATCACGTTGTGTACTACGCAGATGAACAAAGTTTACTCGATCACCCTGACGCTCCATTATTCCGGCAAGATCATTATCGGCACGCACACCGAAAGAGCCAGTACATAGACAAAGACCATTTGATTCGTTAGGAACCGCTTCTATCAGTTTAACAAAATCCTCCTCCGTACTCATGATACGGGGTAAACCTAAAATAGGATAAGGAGGATCATCCGGATGAATCACCAGCTTCACTCCCACTTCATCGGCAACCGGAGCTATCTCTTTCAGGAAGAAGATAAGGTTGGAACGAAGTTTCTCCGCATCAATATCATTGTATCTGTCAAGAGCTTCCTGGAATTGCTCAACGGTGAAACTTTCTTCTGAACCCGGAAGTCCGGCAATCATATTACGAACGAGAAGTTTCTTATCGTCCTCATTCATCTGTTCGAAACGTACTTTTGCCTTGGCTATCTCTTCATCCGTATAATCCTTTTCAGCATTGGGGCGTTTAAGGATGAACAGGTCAAAAGCTACAAAAGCTGCCTTTTCGAAACGAAGAGCTTTAGAACCATCGGGCATTGTATAGGCAAGATCAGTACGTGTCCAGTCAAGTACAGGCATGAAGTTGTAAGTAACGACCATAATACCGCATTGGGCCAGATTACGGATACTTTCTTTATAATTCTCAATATATTTCAGGTAATCACCGGTCTGGGTCTTAATATGTTCGTGCACAGGTACACTTTCAACTACCGACCAGGTAAGACCCACTTCCTCAATCATCTGCTTGCGCTTCATGATTTCTTCTACTGTCCACACTTCTCCGTTAGGGATGTGATGAAGGGCATTCACTATTCCGGTGGCACCAGCCTGCTTTATATCCCACAGACTCACAGGGTCATTAGGACCATACCAGCGCCAGGTTTGTTCACATAAATACATACTATTTTTATTTACGATTTGACAATTTACGATTTACAATTGAGATTACTCTCATTCCAACTTCCAACTACTAACTCCCAACTTCTAATTTAAATTGAGAAAGCATCGAAGCCACCATCAATAACAGCTACTGTACCGGTTACGAATTTGGAGGCATCACTAATAAGATACTGGATGGTTCCGTACAAATCTTCCGGTTCACCAAAACGGCCAAACGGAGTATGAGCAATGATAGTCTTTGCACGGTCAGTCAGAGAACCATCGGGATTGGTCAACAGAGTACGATTCTGTTCAGTCAGGAAGAATCCCGGCGCAATTGCATTTACGCGCAAACCATCACCAAATTTCAAAGCCAGTTCACCAGCCATATATTTAGTAAAATTAGCGATAGCAGCTTTGGCCGTTCCGTAACCTACTACGCGAGTCAACGGACGAAGAGCCGATTCTGAACAGAAGTTTACAATACTACCTTTCTTCTGATCAACCATGATACTGGCAAATACCATCGTAGGCAAAACTGTTCCGAAGAGGTTCAGATCTACCACCTTTTTAAAAGCATCGATCTCAAGGTCAAAGAAAGTCTTATCCGGCGCAATGGTAGCTCCCGGCATATTTCCTCCGGCAGCATTCAGCAATACGTCGATACGTCCGTAAGCTTTCATAATTTCAGCTTTATTCCCTTCAAGTACTTCCTTATTCATCACATCAGTATAAAGGAACATTGCATCCCCTCCATCGGCTTTAATGCTCTGTACAAGTGCATTTCCAGCTTCTTCACTACGATCAAGAATTATAATCTTAGCACCTTCTTTTGCCAGATAAGCGGCAATACCTTTACCTAAAATACCGGCACCACCGGTGATTACAACAACTTTGTCTTTTACACTAAATAATTCGTTCATGATTCTCTGTTTTATTAAGTTATAATTTATTGTTCAAATAATATTTCAGATTCTCTTTAATGAGAATATCTATCGGCATCAGATTTACTTTTTCAGGGTCTTGTTTCAACACAAGATGATTACACAAAGACTTAATGCCGTTATATCCTTGTTGTTCGGGACGTTGGGCTATCAAAGCAGTAATCACTCCCTCGGAGAGTAATTCTGTGTTTTTATCAATCAAGTCGTATCCCACCAGTTTTATATTTTTCAGCCCTCTTTCTTTGAGATAATTCCCTAAAATGTAACAGGTTGAATTGAATATAACAGCTCCTTCTATCCGGGGGTTATCACAAAATATCTTATCCAGTTTTGCAAAATTATATTCAGAATTAGCAATCTTTAGCTCAACCTCATGCAGTTTTCCTCCAAATCCATTCTCGTTCAGGTATTGTAAAAAGCCTTCTTTACGGTTCCTCCCCTGATTGGAATCATTCTTTCCATTATGAATGATCCGGGATATCAGAATGTCCGGTTGATTGCCAATCTGACTCGTCAGTAGCTTGGCTGCAATAAATCCTGCATCAAAAGATTCTGTACCAAAATAGGCCAATTGGTGCTCACCCGCGATATTGGAATCCACATAGACATAAGGGATATTTCTGATATCGAGCATACGGGAAAGGCGACTCACAGAATCGGTAAATAAGGTAGCAATCAGTACTCCATCTATCTCTTCTTCATCAAAGAGATTGCGTACAATCACATCAAAGGTATTATTATCGTACTGATTAAAAAAGAGTTTGGTTACATTGATATTATAAAGTTCCGTCTCGGAAGCGGCTTTATCTATCCCTTCGGAAATGGCTTCCCAATACTCTCCCGGCTCAAAAGAGGGAGTGATAGCAATAAAATGATATTGTTTCTTGGAAGCGAGAGAACGTGCCATCAGATTGGGCTGGTAGTTTGCCTTTTCAAGGATGGCCTTTACTTTTTTCTCATTCTCTTCGGATACACGCCCACGATTGTGGATCACCCGATCTACCGTACCAACGGATACCCCTGCCATTTCGGCAATGTCTATAATACGAATATTTGAAGATTCTTTATTCATAGGATAAATAGCTTAAACTCTATTTTTCTTCTGCAAAAGTAAGATGAATAATCTGAATAAGCAACAATGTGTGCGCACACACGTTGCGCATATAAAAAGTTATATATCTATAATTCAGCAAATTAAAGCAACATCAACGAATAAGAATATGTTGTCAAACATATAAAGAACTTAAGTTTAGCTTTCGTTAAACTAGAATAGTATAATCGGTTGATATATTGGTTCGTTATTCTTCAACCTGTTTTATTCTATTTTAAGTAATATACCTCTTAATGGTGATTGCAGCGTATTACATCCACGACATTTTCCATGCATAGATTACCTAATCATAGTGATTGTGCAGAATCTAAATAATAAAGACCTTTGCAAAGTTTTAAAAACAAATAATAATAAAAGCACATTGAAAACAAAAAGATTTAAACTGGTTCTCCTATTTTTAATAACTCTCAGCCTGTTTTCTGTCTCTGCACAAAAACAGAGAGCAATGTTGTCAGGGAAAATTATATCTACCGAAACCAAAGAAACCATTGACTTTGCCACCGTCTATTTAAAAGGTACCACCTTTGGCTGTACCACCAACGAAAAAGGCATTTATCACTTAAAGGCCCCGGCCGGACATTATACATTGGTTGTGTCTGCTGTAGGTTTCGAAACAGTAGAAAAAAAAGTAGAACTGACACAAGATGAGAGAAACAAACTAAATATTATGATCAACCCGGCTACTACCGAACTGGATGAAGTAGTAGTGACCTCTACGGGTGTAAGCCGAATAAAAAGATCGGCATTTAATGCTGTAGCAGTAGATACGAAAGAACTTCAGAATACCACAAAGAATCTAAGTGACGCACTAACCAAAGCACCAGGAATGAAACTCCGTGAATCGGGTGGTGTAGGTTCGGATATGCAACTCATGCTTGACGGTTTCAGCGGTAAACACGTCAAAGTGTTTATTGACGGTGTACCTCAGGAAGGGGTGGGAAGCTCCTTTGGATTGAATAATATCCCCGTGAACTTTGCTGATCGCATCGAAGTATATAAAGGGGTAGTACCGGTAGGTTTTGGAACTGACGCCATTGGTGGTGTCATTAATATTGTCACCAACAAAAAACGCCAGCGTTGGTTTCTGGATGCATCTTATTCTTACGGATCGTTCAATACTCACAAATCATACGCCAACTTCGGACAGACTTTCAAAAATGGATTTACTTATGAAATCAATGCTTTCCAAAACTATTCGGATAACGACTACTATGTGGATTCTCCTGTAGAAGATTTCGAAACCGGCAGAATTGACAGAGATAAGAAGGTGCGTGTGAAGCGTTTCAACGATACCTATCATAATGAAGCCGTTATCGGTAAACTCGGAGTAGTAGACAAGAAATGGGCAGATCGGCTGATGTTTGGTTTTACCTACTCCAATATGTACAAAGATATCCAGACAGGCGTACGTCAGGAGATTGTATATGGCCAGAAGCATCGTAAAGGACATTCGCTGATGCCCTCGTTGGAGTACAACAAGCGTAACCTGTTTACAAGAGGTCTGGATGTTGTGTTAACGGCCAATTACAACAAAAATATGACAACGAATGTAGATACCGCTTCGTATAAGTACAACTGGTATGGAGATAAGAAGTTACTGAATTCACCGGGAGAACAATCCAATCAGTATTCAAAAGCGGATAACAATAACTGGAACGGTACTTTAACCCTTAATTATCGTATCGGCAAGGCTCATATGCTGACTTTCAATCATGTGTTAAATACCTTCCATCGCTCTAATACCTCTCTGCTTGCCAAAGAAGAACAAAAAGATGCCATTGCCAAAGAGACCCGTAAAAATATTTCCGGTTTGTCTTATCGCCTGATGCCATCTGAAAAATGGAATCTCTCCGTATTTGGTAAATACTACGACCAGTTTGTGGCAGGTCCGATAGCTACGACTACCAACCAGGATAAATATGTACGTACCACGCGTAGCATCAATTCCATGGGTTACGGAGCAGCAGGTACCTATTTCATTCTATCCGGTTTACAGGTGAAGGTATCTTATGAGAAAGCCTACCGTCTGCCCACCATCGAAGAGATGTTCGGTGATGAAGACCTGGAGATGGGAGATATCGGCATCAAACCGGAGAGCAGTGATAACCTAAACCTTAATCTGAGTTATAATAAAACTTTCGGTAAGCATTCCATATACGTAGACGGAGGGTTGATATATCGTAATACAAAAGATTATATCCAACGCAATATTGCAGATCTGAGTGGAGGGAAATATGCCGCTACTTATATTAACTATGGTAAAGTATTGACAAAAGGATATAACATCTCCGCCCGTTATGGGTTCGGAAAATGGTTGAGTATAGGAGGGAATTTTACACAAATGAATGTACGTGACAACATGAAAACCTCCATTTCCAGCAACGCAGCCAATCTTGCCTATGGTGAACGTATGCCCAACCTACCCTATATGTTTGCCGATTCGGATGTATCCTTCTACTGGCGGAATCTCTGGAAGAAAGGCAATACACTGACCATGTCTTATGACAATCAGTATTTGCATAGTTTCACTTATTATTCATCCAATCTTGGTTCAAATAAAGGTGATTATGTGGTACCCAATCAATTCTCACACAATCTGGCACTCTCATATAGCCTTCAGAATGGCCGGTATAATATATCGTTTGAGTGCCGTAACTTCACGAACGAGAAATTGTATGATAACTTCAGCCTTCAAAAAGCCGGACGTGCATTCTATGGAAAGGTTCGCATACATTTTGGAAACTAAAAAACAATAAGTAATGGTTCAAAATTATATGATACTATTATTGAAACGCAGATTGTCGCAGATTCACGCAAAGCATATCATCGCTCAAGTATAGCGCAGCCATTTAATATGCGAAAATCTGCGATCATTTGCGTTTCAATAAAACACTATCATTGTATGAACTAAATTTGAAGTACTACTTAGACAAAAATAAATAACAAATCGTTTTAAATTAAAAATAACATGAAGAAAAACTTCTTTTTGAATGGACTATTTGCAACAGCAATGGTCGGGGTGACATTGACAGCCTGCTCAGATGACGAACAGGGTAATGGAGCAGGTACTGTAGGCAAAGGTGAATATGTAATCGCATCCTCTGTCACAGCCTCCGGAAATACAACTAACGTTCTGCTGACTTCCGAAACTTTAAACGGAGGAACTGTTTCTACTATAAATAATGGCCTTGTGAACGATGGTGCAACCCAATGGGTATTTTATAAAGACCAATATCTGTATGGGTTGACATACAATCAGGGAAATGCCGGTACAACCCGGTCGTATTTCATGAATGCCAACTATGAAATGCAGGCACGCTCAGGAGAATATGCCGTCAAGAGATTTACCACCTACGGTATCTATGACAAGTATATCATGACTTCTTCCACCGGCGACGGACCTACGGAATATGCTGACGAGAATGGATATTTGCCAAAGATGTTTTTGTTATCTTATCTGGATGTAGCAGCCGAAACATTTACGACCAATAATACCCAAAATAAAGCATACATGTCAGAAAACTTTTTGGGTAATGGCGAATTTGTAACACTTGCAGGTATCCTGGAACATAACAATAAAATTTATAGTGCTGCAGTTCCAATGGGTTTGAGCCAATATGGTGGAAAAGCCAACGGGGGTCAATGGATATTGCCGGGTAACGAAGATCTGGTAAAAACTGAAGATGGTGGTTCGAACAGTAGCAGCTATAAAAAGGGAGAACTACAGTGGACACAATACCCTAACGAATGCTGGGTAGCAATTTTTGATGACGAGACGCTTACAACTAAGAAGCTTATCAAAACAGAACAGATCAGTTATGCCTGTGGCCGTATGAAGTCTCAGTACTACCAGACTATCTGGAGCGCAGATAACGGCGATATCTATGTATTCTCCCCCAGCTATGCCAAGACAATGAGTGATGCCCGTCAACGGACTACACTGGATGCCGGAGTGGTACGTATCAAAGCCGGAACAGAAGAATTTGATCCGAACTACTATTATAGCATTGAAGCACAAAGCGGCGGGAAGTCTTTCCTCCGTTGCTGGCACCTCACAGGAGATTATTTCCTGATGTTGATGTACGACCGTCCTTTAAGTGAAGAAGATTTTGTTGCCAACCAACTGGCTATTTACAAAGGAACAACCGGAAAACTTACTTATGTAGATGGCCTGCCATCAGCTGATCAGATCTCTGGTTTCGGTAATACCCCGTATACAGAAAACGGTTTCACTTATATCACAGTTACAACTACTACCGGCCATCCTGCTATCTACAAGATTGACCCGACAAATGCTACCGCAACAATGGGTATAGCAGTAGAAGCAACACAAGTCAGCGGTGTTGGTAGATTGAAGGTAAAATAAATAATAGCATAAAATAAACAGATTGAAGAGCCTGCAAGCCTTATGTGCTGCAGGCTCCTTTCATGACCTTACTAAAGAAGATATATGAAGAAGATATTTCGCCAAATACATCTCTGGCTTTCTATTCCTTTCGGCTTAATCATTACTGTCATCTGCTTCTCCGGAGCAGCTTTAGTTTTCGAGAATGAAATTATGGAATTGTGCCGGCACGACTTTTATTATGTCAGTAAAGTAGAAGAGACTCCCCTACCCGCTGGAGAACTGGTACAGAAAGTAGCAGCAACTCTGCCTGATAGTATATCAGTGACGGGAATCAGCATTTCATCCGATCCGGCAAAAGCATATCAGGTCAACCTCTCCAAACCCAGACGGGCATCTGTATATATTGATCAGTATACAGGTGAAATAAAAGGAAAATATGAACGTGCTCCGTTTTTTACGACCATGTTCAAGCTACACAGATGGTTGCTGGATAGCATGAAACCAGATGGAGGTATCTTTTGGGGTAAGATGATTGTTGGCGTCAGCACGTTGATGTTTGTCTTTGTGCTGATATCCGGAATTATTATCTGGATTCCACGTAATGCCAAAGCTCTGAAAAACAGCCTTAAAATTTCAGTGAATAAAGGCTGGAGAAGATTCTGGTATGATTTGCATATAGCAGGTGGACTGTACACATTTATCTTCTTACTCGTACTGGCTCTCACCGGACTGACCTGGTCTTTCGGTTGGTATCGCACTGGATTCTATAAAGCATTTGGCGTAGAAGCCACACAAGGAACCTCTTCTCAGGAAACGACCTCTCAGACATCAAATAAAGAACGACAGGGAGAAAGAAACAAAGAAAGCAACAAAGATGGACGTCACAGAGGAGACGAAAAAAGATATAGCCGGAGCGAAGGCCGTAATCGAAGCGAAAGTCACAATCGTGGTGAAGATCGTGAAGAAAGAAGAGGAAACAGAGAATATTCTCCTTACGCCTTGTGGCAAAAAGTATACGAACAACTGAAAGTTCAAAATCCCGATTATAAACAAATCACTGTATCAAACGGTACAGCAAACGTCTCTTTCAACCGTTTCGGTAATCAACGTGCATCAGACCGTTACAGTTTTAATCCGAGAAATGGAGAAATAACTGAGGCTACACTTTATAAAGACCTGGATAATTCTGGCAAGATACGTGGCTGGATTTTCTCTGTACATGTAGGTAGCTGGGGAGGTATGTTTACCCGGATTCTGAGTTTTATAGCTTCACTGTTAGGTGCTACCTTACCCCTGACAGGATATTATCTATGGATAAAAAAAGAAATAGCCCGCTCGGCAAGGAAAAGAAGAAAATGATGCATTCATCAAACACAGGGCTTGTTAATATTGTTAACACGTTTTTTAACACTCTATTTTTTGCTTTACAAAAGTGTACTATTTAGTACATCAGGAATGTACAGTTAAGTATGGCAAAAGTGTACAATTAACACTCACAGAAATGTACACTTTTGCCTACCTCTAAAAAAGAGGTTTATATTCGTTATAAATCAAGCAATTACATAAGATCAAGAATCCATACTCCATCTTAATATTTCCTCTGAAAGGATCTTTATAATTACTTTTTTGGTAACTATACATTTATCGAATGAAGCATAGCTATTATGTATCGAAGAAATCATTGGAAATAATAAATTAACAACATTAACAGCGTTTCTTAATCATAAATTTTAGTCTGACAAGAGTACGTACTTTTTATAGATAAGAGTACGTACTCTTCTTATATAAAAGTACGTATTTAATACACACTTAAATACGTACTTTTACAGCATAAAGAACACATTATTTAACCACACTGTCATTCAATAATTTACATTCATATTTACTCTTTACCATCCATAACCTTCAACGACGATTATCAGTCAATAAGTACTGTTTTGATAACTGGGAACGAATAGAAAAAACTGTTCGAAAATAAATATTTATCAAAATGAACCTGATGAATGACAATTAATTACTATGTTTGCAACAAGATATTTAACGAAGATAAAAAACAATTTTATGCAACCAACAGTAAATAAAACACCACGTATTGAAGTAATAGATGCCTTGAGAGGATTTGCCGTAATGGCAATTTTATTGGTACACAGTTTAGAACATTTTATATTTCCTGTCTATCCGACCGATTCGCCCGAATGGCTGAACATTCTTGATAACGGAACACTTAATGTAGTATTCTCACTCTTTGCCGGAAAGTCTTACGCAATATTTGCTTTACTTTTCGGATTTACATTTTATATCCAATGCCACAATCAAGAGAAGAAGGGAAAAGATTTTGGTTATCGCTTTCTTTGGAGGTTAGTATTATTAGTTGGTTTTGCTACCATAAACGCCGCATTCTTTCCTGCGGGAGATGTATTACTGCTTTTCTCTATTGTGGGGATTGTATTGTTCTTAGTGCGGAAATGGAGTAATAAAGCTATTCTGATCACAGCAATCTTTTTCCTGTTACAGCCCATTGAGTGGTACCATTATCTGATGAGTTTATTCAATCCGTCATATACGTTGCCCGATTTGGGTGTGGGTGCAATGTATCAGGAAGTGGCCGATTATACCAAAGCAGGTAACTTCTGGGATTTCATTGCAGGTAATGTCACTCTGGGACAAAAAGCCAGTCTGTTTTGGGCTATCGGAGCAGGACGTTTTCTGCAAACAGCCGGACTTTTCTTAATGGGTCTGTACATCGGCAGAAAAGAGTTGTTCGTAACCACCGACTCGCATCTTCGTTTTTGGATTAAGACGCTCATTGTTGCTGCCATATGTTTTGCCCCCCTCTATTCACTAAAAGAGTTGATTATGCAAAGCGAAAGTGACATAGTCAAACAGACAGTTGGTACTGCTTTTGATATGTGGCAAAAGTTTGCATTTACGTTTGTCCTGGTTGCCTCCTTTGTGATCCTGTATCAAAAAGAAAAATTCAGAAAGGCGGTAACAAACCTACGTTTTTATGGAAAAATGAGCCTTACCAATTATATCAGCCAATCTATCATGGGAGCTATCATTTATTTTCCGTTCGGATTCTATCTGGCTCCTTACTGTGGCTATACAGTCAGTCTGATTATCGGTATTATTCTTTTCTTACTGCAAGTCCGGTTCTGTAAATGGTGGCTATCCAAACATAAACAAGGACCTTTGGAAAGTATCTGGCATAAGTGGACATGGTTATTGGCTGAAAAGTAATGAATATATTTCACCACAGAGTTATTTGTTTAAGTAGTTAATTCATACTATAACAGCGTTTTATTAAAACGCAGATGATCGCAGATTAACGCAAATTAAGAGACAGTTGTTCTTCCTCTTTATATTCTTTGCGAAAATCTGCGATCATCTGCATTTCAATAATTAATCATCGCTTGTCGTACCTCCCCGTGCGGGAAGCACCCGAAAGCCTACAAATTCGGATTGGCATCGATCTCAGCTTTCGGGATAGCATACAGATAGTTGATACTGTTGGGTACAAATGCATCTCCTCCGGAGAATGTAAGGAACCAATGCCCTAACGGAGTGCGTTTGGCAAATCCTCCTCCTTCCTGCCAGGCATCTACTTGCTGCGCCTGCTCTTCGACGGAAAGTGCAACACGCTTCACAGACTGCTGTGTACGCAAGATATCAGTAATACTGAAACCCTCTCCCCAAAGTTCACGACGACGCTCCATCAGGATCTCATTGACAACATCTTCCTGTGATTTACCTGTTAAATCATAGTCACCCAATCCGCGGGCATGGCGCAATTCATTTAATGGTATTACTGCTTTCTCCGGGAAACCTTCACGGGCAAGGGCCTCAGCCTCTATCAGAAGCATCTCGGAGGCACGCATCAACACGATATCGGCAGTATCATCTGCACGCATATGGAACTTTTTATAACCCAGATATCCCTCACGCATCCACTGGAATAATCCCAAACGAATATCTCCTTCGGAGAATGTATCCCTGAAATGAGGATCGGCCATGAAACTACTGTAAGCACCTACATAGGTTGCGTCCAGGTAATAAAAGTTATAGGAAGCATCGGATTGGGCAAGTGTCTGCGGATGCCCCCAGATCCATTCTTTATTAGATACATTGTTGAATCCTTCGTATTCGGCAGTCGTTGTCATCAGCGAATATCCCTGACGGGCAGCGACGGCTGCCTTTGCTGCCTCCTCCCATTGTCCGGTCAACAGATAGGCACGGGCAAGCAGCCCATTGACAACATTGGTATTCGGCTTGAATTTCTGCCCATCCCCTTTACGGGTATAGTTCTTCAAATAACTTTGTGCCAGGTTAAGATCATCAAAAACGCGCTGATACACCTGAGCTACAGTAGATTTCGCTTTAGGCACCGTTTCACTTGTAGTTGGCTCTGTATAGATAGGTACACAGAGAGCAGTGGGATCTTTCAGGTAAGTGAACTGATAGTGTTGCGCCAGATGAAGGTAACAAAACGCCCGCAAAGCAAGTGCCTGTCCTTTTGCCTGAAAAAATTCTTCCGAATCACCATCAATAGCAATGGCGGTGTTACAGTTATCAATCGTTTTATAAATGAGATACCAGGCAAAAGAGGTTCGGCTATTGTTCGGTATTGCTATATCATTGAACTGATAAGATGAATTAAACCCATAAGCAGGACGGGAAACGACATCATCCGCCATCATATCGTCCTGGCACTGAAGAGCACGATAACCAATATTGGCATAGGTTGTGCCATACTCAAACAGATTATACCAGGCACCATTAAACAATCGTTCGGCATTACCGGGTACACCAACCTCATCGGAACTAACAGAGTCCGTAGGTTCTTTATCAAGAAAGTCACCACTACATCCCGCCAATAAAAGCAGGAAGGCCATATAAGGATAGATATATTTTTTCATAAACTATAAATTAGTTAGTAGTAAGTAGTAAGTAGTTAGGAATTGGGAGTTAGAATCCTAAAACGTCACATTCACTCCTCCCGAGAAAGTTCTCATTGCAGGATAACGATAATAGGTCAGTCCGGTAATGCCTTGTTCCGGATCGAGCCCCTGATTACGATGAATAGTAAACAAGTTATCACTTTGTACGAAAACCTGTACATTACTCAACGACGCCCGGTTGACGAGCTGTTTCGGCAATGTGTAAGAGAGGGTAAGGTTCTTCAGCCTCATGTAGGAATTGTTCTGCAAGAAACGTGTAGAGTAGGAAGTCCAGTTATTGGAAGTAGTACCCAATGCCGGAACATCCGTATACCGATTCTCCGGTGTCCAGCGATCCAATATCTCTTTTGACCATGAACGCCCTTCGGCACTACCATTATGCAGAATCATAGTGATATCACGATTCATGATATACCCACCTACGCTATAGGCAAAGATCGCCGAAAGCTCGATGCCCTTATAAGAAAACGCTGTATTGAAACCACCATATATCTTGGGCAAAGATGACTTGTTGACATAATAATCAGTAGCATCTTTATACACATTGGTTGTACCGCGACCTATCACATTTTCATCCTTATCGAGTATATCCATATACCACAACGGATCTCCGTTTTCCGGGTCTACCCCAGCCCATTCCTTCGTATAGAAATCATAGACGGAACGCCCCTCTTTTAGCTTGTTCACCCCTACCGGAGGCATGTCTTTCAAAGGTAGTTCGGTGACTACGTTCTTGTAATGTGTCAGGTTGAAACCAAGTTTCCACATGAAATCCTTTGTATGGATCACCGTACCATTCAGCGTCAGTTCGATACCGGTATTTTTCAGTGCCCCCACATTTTCATCAACCGAACTATATCCCATAGAAGGAGCTACAGGACGTGAATAGAGCAAGTCTTTGGAACGGCGTTGGAAGAAATCAAACGAACCGGATACACGGTTGTTCCATAAAGAGAAATCCACACCCACATTGAAGTTGAGATTGGTTTCCCACTTCAGCTTCGGAGTGGCAATGCGGTCGGATACAAGTGCATTCTCCCCCAGGTTGGATACAATGGCATAAAGTCCTTTGCTGGCATAGTAAGTACCTAAGTTATCATTTCCCTGTGCTCCGTAACTGGCTTTTAAAGTCAAAGCCGAAAGCCAATCGGAAGTAGAAACCATGAAGTCTTCACGATCGATACGCCAGGAAGCTCCTACCGACCAGAAATTACCCCAACGGGTCTCCGGTGCAAAACGGGAAGAACCGTCACGGCGGTAAGAGGCAGAAAAGAAGTATTTGTCCTGGTAATCATACAGGAACTGAGAGAAATAACCCACCAATGCATAATCAATCCGATAACCGGAACCTCCGGTGAGTTGCGAACCAACTACCAGTTCGGGCATATTAGGTAACGCCATTTTCGTACGGGAAGCAGAAAGTTCATCATAACGGTAGGAATAAGCTTCCTGCCCAACAAGTATATTGAAGTGGTGCTCACCAATCGTCTTATCATAAGTCGCAATATTGTTCCACGTCCAGGAGAAGGTACGGGTGTTGACACGACTTGAGCCACCTCCGGTAGTGACCGAAGGACCGATAAGGGAATTTGTGAAATCGAGTGAATTGTAATTGATAAGGTCGAAGTTAAAACTCGTCTTGAACTTCAAACCGGGAATAAAAGTAACTTCCAGAAAAGTACGTCCCGAAAACTCATCTTTCATTCGTTCGGACTTATCGAGCGGAAGAGTAGCGGGCAGGTTCCAGTTTGCCATAGAACCGGAAGGACGATAGGGCCCGAAATCAGGAACAGGACTTCCGTCTTTATAAATGATACTTCCATCATTGGGGTTTACCTCGTAGATGGGATAGAAACCGGGCATCGTACGTCCTGCATTGATCACATTACTGGTTTTGGTATCCGAAGATACCGGATAGTTCTGCATGGAATGCGCAAAGCTCATGTTAACGCCACCCTTCAGCCAAGAGGTCATTTCACTGGTGATGTTGGAACGCAGGTTGAAACGCTGATATCCGGATTCAAGCGCAATACCCTTATCATTCAGATAACCGGCGGAAAAGAAATACTGATTCTTCTGTCCGCCTCCGGATACATTGAGGTTAAGCTCCGTACGCAAAGCTTGCTGTTCCATAGCATCACTCCAATCAAAATCCCACAGAGGGGTAGCACCGTCTACAAGTTTGCCATCCGTGCCTACAGGTTGTGAATAATTGGGTCCATAAGGGTTGGGACCGTCTCCCATAAGTTTGGTTACCAGATCTTTTGACGCCTGTGCGGCGGCTGTAGCAGGAGTATAGTTCTGCGTATCCTTGGCATATTGATTGCGCAAGGCTTCCCAATAGAGTTGGAAATAATCATTTGTGCCTATACGGTCATAATCACGTACGGCACGATTGGAACCACCGAAGGAGGCTTTTACATTGACGGTTGTTTTAGAGTCTGTTTGTCCCTGTTTAGTGGTGATAATAATGACTCCATTGGCACCACGTGAGCCGTAAAGAGCAGCCGAAGCAGCATCTTTCAGCACTGTCATGGAGGCAATATCATCCGGATTGATAGCGTTGACGGAACCATCAAAAGGCACACCATCCACTACATAGAGCGGTGCACTGGAAGCATTGATAGACCCGATACCACGGATACGTATCTCGGCATCCGTACCGGGTTGCCCGCTGGAAGCACTTGCCTGCACGCCGGAAACAGTACCTTCAAGAGCACGCGAAACACTGGCTACCTGTAGTTTGGCTATCTCATCTCCTTTTACAGTAGAAGCGGCTCCGGTAAAGCTATATTTTTTGGCTGTGGCATAAGCTACTACCATGACCTCGTCCAGTTCCTTACTGTCGGATTCAAGAGTAACATCAATGGTACTCCGTCCGTTCACAGGCTTCTCTGCCGTCTTTAACCCTACAAAGCGGAAAACAAGTATCCCATCGGCAGGGGCAGATATAGAATATTTTCCATCGATATCGGTAATGGTACCGGTAGTGGCACCTTTTACCTGTACGGAAACACCGGGTAATGGTTCTCCGTCGGATATTACGGTGCCCGAAACACGTTTCTCCTGTTGTATGGCCGCCTGCAACGATACAGATACAACAAAGACCAGAAACGCTACTAATAGACGTAGATTGATTCTCATATTTTCTTGTGGTTTAGGATTTATTTACGTGAGGTATCTAACATTACATGGCCTTGTTTTGTTTAAGATACGAAACAAAATTTAAAGGAAGATTGCACAAACGGGAAGGAAGTATTAATTTCGCGAATGATGAGGTTAGTAGTCAGTAGCTAGTAGTTAGTAGTCAGTAGTTAGAATCTATGCAGCATATCAGCGTTGTCATTCCGAAAGGATTCTAACTACTTACTACTAAATTCTAACTACTTATTATAATAGTATGAAACAACTTGTAATTTGTCTGTTGGTGATATTGCCTCTCTCTTCGTTCGCTCAGAATGAAGAGAGCAACATCGTCATGCCGGACAGTGTGAAGACAACCAAACGTCCCAACGGATTTATAAGAGCTTTCAACTATCTGTTCAACCCCAGTGATATCGATACTACTTATATCAGCCCCAACCGTTACAACTATGCACTGATGCTGGACCACTTCACCAACTACGAATATTATAGTTTAAGCAGTAGTACTCCTCAGTCACAACGGTTACGGTTCTCTCCCAACCCCCGCAATAAGATAGGTCCCTACTTCGGTTGGCGCTGGATATTCCTGGGATGGTCTATAGACACCGACGGGCTTTATGGCAAACAGAAAGGAAAAAGAAAAGGAACGGAGTTTGATTTAAGTCTTTACAGTTCCAAATTAGGGGTGGATATTTTCTATCGACGCACCGGTAACGACTACCGGATACACAAAGCGGACGGTTTTGATGACATGCCCGATAATTATTCCGAAAGTTTTGATGGATTGAAAGTAGATATAAAAGGGCTGAATGCATTTTACGTATTCAACTATCGCCGCTTTTCCTATCCGGCAGCTTTCAGCCAAAGCACTAACCAAAGGCGCAGTGCCGGATCGATGATTGCAGGGTTCTCTATCTCAACACATCATCTGAACTTCGATCCTACCAAATTGCCGCAAACTATTCAGGAAAGCCTGAATGAAGACATGAGAGTGGAACACATCAAATACACAAATATCAGCCTCACTCTCGGTTATGCCTACAACTGGGTGTTTGCACGCAACTGGCTCGCCTGCCTCTCACTGACACCTGCCATAGCCTACAAAACCTCACGGATTGAAAAAGTACAAACAGAAACAAACGACTGGTACCAAAACTTCAACATAGATTTCATACTGCGTGCAGGGGTAGTTTACAACAACAGCAAATATTTTGCCGGGACCTCCTTTGTGGGCAGAACCTATGATTACTACCGGAATAATTTCTCACTAAACAATGGCTTTGGTACACTGCAGGTATATGCAGGATTCAATTTTTATCTGAAGAAGCAATACAGGAAAAAGCACTAAGTAATAATCTGACAACAACTACTCCACCAGCCAACGACTGATATTTCGTGTTTCGGCACTGAACTCTACTCCCACCTTCACTATTTCACGTCCATCCGCCAGATAAGGTATCAGATAGCCCCTGTCATCAATCTGCTGTAAGGCTTGTTCTGCTGTGCCATTCAGCTTAAACTCAAAGACATAAACCTGATCGGGAGTCTTTACCACAGCATCCGCCCTTCCACGGGCACTACGCACTTCTGCCTCGGTGAACTGTCCCATCAACTTGAACACCAGATAAAACACAACCTGATAATGGCGTTCTTTGTTTTCGTTCAACTCATAAGGGAAATCGGCAAAAAACGATTGAAGACGAGTGAGGAAAGCTGATACATCACCTGCCTGTAATTCCTTGATGAACTTGCCAATATAGAAACGTCGTTCTCCGTCCGGTATTGGTGTATAAAAAGGCAATATGAAATTCATAAAACCGTACTTCACTTCATCATTCGGAAAAGCCAAACGATACATCTTGAAACGCTTATCATACTCTTTTATCGTGAGATATCCACTCTGGTAGATTAACGGGATAGGATTACGTGCCTCTACCCGATATTCGGTAAAAGCGGTAGAAGATGCTTCCACGCCATCAATCAAAATACGAAGATCGTAGTCACTCTTTTTAAGCAGTTCAACGAGAAAAGTAGGTGTCCCGGTCTGGAACCAATAATCATTAAATTCTTTTGCTTTCAGCGCATTGAGCACACTAAACGGATTGAAAACGCCCTCTCCCGCAGGATGAAAATGATAACCATCATACATCCGGGTCATCTCATCCACCGTTTCTTCATAAGTGGTATCGTTAGCTCTGCCCAGCACTTCCAGCTCAGGATGGAAAGTCGAAATTAACTCATCCCGGGTAATACCACAAACAGTAGCATAGTCATACCACAGGCTGATATCCTGCAATTGGTTCAAATCACTGAATACACTTACCTGGGCAAATTTGGTCACTCCGGTAAGGAAAGCGAAACGCAGGTGACGATCGGAGCTTTTCAGTACGCCATAAAAAGCTTTCAGGGTCGTGCGATACTCATCCAGCAAAGCCTCATTCTGCATGGCCTGAAGCAAGGGCTTGTCGTATTCGTCTATCAGGACAACGACATTGCGCCCGGTTAATTCGGAAGCACGTCTAATAACTCCCATGAAACGGCTCGACAGGGTAGTTTCGTCAACTCCTTTTCCGTATTTCAGTTCCCATTGAGTTAAGTGGTTACTGAGAATGCTGTTCAGTCTTTCGGGAGTATCATACTTCTCGGCGTTCAAGTCGAGGTGCAGCACAGGATAGGTGATCCACTCTTTCTCCAAATCTTCGATAGCCAACCCCTTGAAAAGTTCTTTCTTCCCCTCAAAATAAGCCTCGAAAGTAGACAGCAACAAACTTTTCCCGAAGCGGCGGGGACGGCTCAGAAAATAAGGAGTACTGGTACTTACCATCTGCCAGACAAGCGCAGTCTTATCCACATAGAGATATCCCTCTTTACGCAACTTCTCGAAAGTTTGTATCCCGATGGGGAGTTTACGGCTTAAATCAATCATAAGGCTATTATTCTAGGTATGACATTAGTAGTACGCAAAGATAGGTCTTTATGTTCACATACTCAAAATTTCTTTGTACATTTGCCCCGTTCAAAACCTGAAAAAAGAATGAAAACGAACCGTCCGATCCATAGACCTGCCATCCGTTTCCGCTGTTGGAGCCGGAAGGGATATGCTGCCTTTGCCAGCCTGGGACACCAGGTAACCATCGGACAGTTGCATCTCAACGTGACGGAACGTTCGCTCGCCAAGCAAAAAGCTGCTCAAACTATCCCTTATCATACATTTATGACACTTGAAGAACTTAAAGACCAGGTGCTGCAAGGCGTTGATATCACGCCCGAACAAGCGGCCTGGCTGGCTAATACAGCCGACAGGGAGGCGCTATATGCGGCTGCCCATGAGATTACCGTCGCCCGTGCACAGCGCGAATTCGACATGTGTTCCATCATTAATGCCAAGTCCGGACGTTGCCCGGAAAACTGTAAATGGTGTGCACAATCTTCTCACTACCAGACAAAAGCCGAGGTTTACGACCTCGTCAGTAAAGATGAATGCCTCCGACAGGCACAATACAACGAAGCACAGGGCATAGCCCGGTTCTCACTCGTCACCAGCGGACGAAAACCTTCCCCGAAACAACTTATTCAACTCCGTGATTCCACCCGCTACATGCGCAGGCATACTTCCATTCAGCTATGCGCCTCCTTAGGGCTCCTCGAAGAAGATGAATTACAGGTACTCTATGACGCAGGTATCACCCGTTATCACTGTAACTTAGAAACGGCGCCTTCCTATTTTCCGAAACTTTGCTCTACGCATACGCAAGAGCAGAAACTGGCTACACTCAATGCTGCACGCCGGGTAGGTATGGATATCTGTTGCGGCGGCATTATCGGTATGGGAGAAACACAGGAACAGCGTATTGAATTTGCTTTCACCCTCCGGGAACTTGGAGTACAGTCCATCCCGATCAACCTGCTCAGCCCGATCCCAGGCACCCCACTGGAGCACGCAACACCGCTGACAGAAGAAGAGGTATTAACCGCTATCGCACTTTTCCGCTTTATCAACCCGACAGCCTATCTGCGCTTTGCCGGAGGGCGTTCACAACTCTCTCATGAAGCTATGAAGCGGGCCTTATACATCGGTATCAACTCGGCTATCGTGGGAGACCTACTAACTACACTCGGCTCAAAAGTTGCGGAAGACAAGCAGATGATTTGTGCAGCAGGATACGGGATGGGAGAAGGGAGAAGGGAGAAGGGAGATTGGAGAAGGAAAGAGAGGGAGGACGAGTTCGATCGGGAACATTTGTGGCATCCTTATACTTCGACCACGAATCCATTGCCGGTATATAAAGTAGAACGGGCAGATGGGGCTACGATTACGCTGAGTGACGGGCGGGTGCTTGTAGAAGGCATGTCGTCGTGGTGGTGTGCGGTACATGGATACAATCATCCGGTATTGAATGAAGCGGTACGGGAGCAGTTGGAGAAAATGTCGCACGTAATGTTTGGCGGACTGACACACGATCCGGCCATTGAATTGGGAAAGCTGTTGCTCCCTCTGGTTCCTCCCTCGATGCAGAAGATATTTTATGCAGACTCCGGATCGGTGGCAGTAGAGGTAGCACTGAAAATGGCCGTGCAATACTGGTATGCCGCCGGGAAGGCAGAAAAGAATAATTTCATTACCATACGCAGTGGATATCATGGTGATACATGGAATGCAATGTCTGTTTGTGACCCCGTAACAGGGATGCACTCGCTGTTCGGATCAGCACTGCCGGTACGTTATTTTGTACCTCAACCCGCCTCACGTTTCGATGGCGAGTGGAATCCGGAAGATATTCTCCCTCTGAAAGAACTGATAGAAACACGTTCCGACGAGCTCGCCGCACTTATCCTTGAACCGATTGTACAGGGGGCAGGCGGTATGTGGTTTTACCATCCCCGGTATTTACAGGAGGCAGCTAAACTTTGCCATGAGCACAACCTGTTACTTATCTTTGATGAAATAGCTACCGGCTTCGGACGTACAGGAAAGCTCTTTGCCTGGGAACATGCCGGAGTAGAACCGGATATCATGTGCATCGGCAAGGCACTGACCGGAGGATATATGACACTGTCTGCCGTATTGGCAACCAATGAAGTGGCGGATATGATTTCCAATCACGCACCGGGAGCTTTTATGCACGGCCCTACGTTTATGGGGAATCCGCTGGCTTGTGCCGTAGCTTGTGCTTCGGTACGCCTGTTATTAGAGTCCGGTTGGCAAGAAAATGTGCGCCGTATCGAAGAGCAACTGAAGCGGGAACTGGCTCCGGCACGTTCACTTCCGGCCGTAGCAGATGTACGGGTATTGGGTGCTATCGGAGTTATTGAGACACGTCAGCCGGTAGACATGGCATACATGCAACGGAGGTTTGTTGAAGAGGGTATCTGGGTGCGTCCTTTCGGAAAGCTGGTATACCTCATGCCCCCGTTTATCATCACGCCGGAACAATTAAGTAAACTTACGAGTGGAGTTATCAAAATAATGAGTAATTGAGTAGTTAAGCAGTCAAGTAGTAAGTAGAATACATTAGGCGAGTCATTTCTACTTGACTACTTAACTACTTGACTACTTACTACTAATTAATAAATAAGTCAAAGAATTATGACCACCATCGAACAGATGCAACAAGAGTTGCAGGAACTGAAAGAGAAAAGCAATCTACGAAAGCTTCCTGCCATTACACACGAAGGCAGAAACGTTATTGTAGACGGGCGACGGATGCTGAACCTCTCTTCAAACGACTATTTAGGATTGGCAAACGATAGGAAACTACGCCGGGAGTTCCGGGAAACCCTGACCACGGAGACTTTTCTGCCCACCTCCTCCTCTTCACGTCTGCTGACGGGGAACTTCAGTATTTATGATCGGTTGGAGCAGCAACTTGCCGATAGCTTCGGCACCGAAGCGGCATTGACATTCAACAGCGGATATCATGCCAATACAGGTATCCTGCCGGCAGTAAGCAATACACACACGCTCATCTTAGCAGACAAACTGGTACATGCCAGCCTGATAGACGGCATACGCCTATCGGCAGCAAAATGTATCCGGTACCGCCACAATGAATACAACCAGTTGGAACGTCTTTTGCAGGTGAATCATTCGGAATACGAACGCATTATCGTCGTCACCGAAAGTATCTTTAGTATGGATGGTGACGAAGCCGATCTCCGGGAACTGGTTCGTTTGAAAAAACAATATCCCAATGTACTGTTGTATGTAGATGAGGCTCATGCCTTCGGAGTACGCGGACAGAGAGGACTGGGATGTGCAGAAGAGCAGGATTGCATCAACGATATCGACTTTCTGGTAGGTACATTCGGCAAGGCACTGGCCTCGGCAGGGGCTTATATTGTCTGCCGGAAAGTGATACGGGAATACCTTATTAACAAGATGCGTACTTTCATTTTCACCACGGCATTGCCTCCGGTGACAGTACAGTGGACTTCCTTCATGCTGGAACGTCTGTCAGGCTTCCGGCAAAGACGTGAAGCCCTGCGGTTCCTTAGTAACCAACTCAGGGAAGCCCTGAAAAACAAAGGATATGACTGCCCTTCAACCAGTCACATCGTGCCGTTGATAACAGGAGAAAGCTGTGTGGCCATCCGGAAGGCGGAAGAACTACAACGCAAAGGATTCTATGCTTTGCCCGTACGCCCGCCTACGGTACCGGAAGGCACCTCACGTATCCGGTTCTCGCTGACGGCAGAGATCAGAGAAAGTGAAATGGAAAAATTAATAAATGAAATATCAAAAGTCGAAGAACCTGTTTAAATTTTCCTCAAAAGAAGATACTAAGATGCCAACCGTTACTTCCGTTTTGTCTGAATATATAAGTTTAAACGATATGGAATCCACCTCAAACAGAGTCGCATTATTTTACATACAGTTTTCTCCCCAAGCCGTACGCCTTGCCCGGCTCCGGGGAGGAGGTAGCCCGGCTCCGGGGAAGAGCTTCTTCGGCTCCGGGGAACAGGCTGTTCGGCTCCGGGGAGAAAAGCGTTCCGTAAGCCCTTTAATAATCAGTGCTTTACAAAGACAGACTTTAGTATTCCGAGCAGTGCAACAATAGTAATATTACACAACATTATTTTAAGTATCACATCTACCTATGAACCAATATATCCATACGTCAACGAATCAGAAACGAGATCGCCTTCTCCTGTTCTTCGCAGGCTGGGGAATGGATGAACGCCCTTTCATACAATATACACCCCGTGAAAGCGATTTTATGATTTGCTACGATTATCATACACTCGATTTCGACACTTCCCCGACAGCCCGTTACTCCCATATCGACGTTGTGGCATGGTCTATGGGGGTCTGGGCGGCCTCACAAGTACTCTCACGCATTGCACTTCCCGTCAACAGCAGTGTCGCGATCAACGGCACCCCCTTCCCTATCGACGAGAAACGGGGTATTCCTCCTGCCATTTTCAAAGGAACATTAGAGGGTTTGAACGAAGCATCCCTCCGGAAATTCCAGCGCCGGATGTGCGCCAATGGAAGTGCTTTTGACAGCTTCCGCCACATTGCCCCCCAACGGTCAGCAGAAGACCTGAAAGAGGAACTCGCCGCCATCGCCCGGCAATATCGGGCACTTCCTCCTGCCAGCTTCTCCTGGAAGAAAGCCATCATCGGTGAAAACGACCGTATCTTCCCTCCCGCCAATCAACATACTGCCTGGGAAGAGACTTCCGCTTCCATCCTCCATGGTAACGAAGCTCATTATGACGAACCACTCTTTACACAATACCTGAAATGAATATGGACAAGAATCTGATAGCCGAACGCTTCTCTAAAGCAATCGGTACTTATACGCGGGAAGCAAATATACAGCAACAGATAGCCGAAAAAATGATTCGCCTCTTACAGCAATATCTCCCTCCAACTCCGTTGGGGAAAGTGGTAGAATTTGGTTGCGGCACAGGCAATTACTCCCGGCTGCTCTATCATACCCTGCAACCGAAACAGCTTCTCCTGAATGATATCTGCCACAACATGCAGACCTGCTGTGAAGACCTGCTCAATCAGGGCGTAGCCTTCCTTGCCGGAGATGCCGAAACACTCGCATTTCCCGAAGATACGGAACTTATCACCTCCTGTTCTACCCTTCAATGGTTTGAAAACCCGGAACACTTTTTTCACCGTTGTACGAACTATCTGAGTAGAAACGGGTATTTCGCTTTCACCACTTTCGGGCAAAAGAACATGGAAGAGATACGCAGTGTCACCGGACACGGACTTACCTACCGTTCGCTCCACGACCTGAAGGCTTCGCTCGCTCCTATGTACGATATCATTTATGCAGAAGAAGAGGTAGTCCCCCGTACCTTCACCACTCCGCTGCAAGTGCTCTATCATCTGAAAGAAACAGGAGTTACGGGCACCGGTAAACACCATTGGACACGGCGCGAACTAAACCGCTTCTGCGAGGACTATCCCCGTCAATCCGGTAACAACCGCTCCGTGACACTTACTTATCACCCTATTTATATCATCGCAAAAAAGAAGAAACAATGAAACAGAATGTATTTTTTGTATCCGGCATTGACACTGATGCCGGAAAGAGCTATGCCACCGGTTTCCTGGCCCGCGAACTCAATAAGAACGGAAAGCGTACTATTACCCAGAAATTTATTCAGACCGGCAATGTAGGTTATTCCGAAGATATTGACCTGCACCGCCGTATCATGGGAATTCCTCACACCGAAGAAGATCGTGAAGGACTCACTATGCCAGAGATTTTCTCCTATCCGGCTTCGCCGCATCTTGCCTCGCAATTGGACAAGCGCCCCATAAACTTCAACAAGATGGAACAAGCCACCGCCGAACTCAGCCGCCGTTATGACATCGTTCTGCTCGAAGGTGCCGGCGGACTGATGGTGCCGTTGACCGAAGAGTTGCTGACTATCGACTATGTAGCCCCAAAGGGTTACCCGCTCATTTTTGTTACCTCCGGCAAGTTGGGAAGCATCAACCACACATTACTCAGCTTTGAAGCCATACGTAACCGGGGGATCCGTCTTGATACTGTGATGTATAATCTGTATCCCACAGTAGAAGATAAAACAATACAAGAGGATACGCAAAGCTTTATCAGAAAGTATATGGAGAAATACTTCCCGGACACCCGGTTTATACTTGTGCCGGAAATAAAGCTCCGGAAATAAAATATCTTCTATGGCAACGGACGAAACGGACAATACGGATGACAACGGATCTTTTTATTCTATTTACTGATAATCAGTGAAAAAGAAGATTCGATCCGCCGTCATCCGCATTATCCGTTTCATCCTGTGTGCCGATGAAAACACAGCACAATATTAGCTCAGTTGCTCCGTGCTACTCTGCAGTGGAGTCTATTAAAGTTTTACTTTTGCTTCTTTGCCCATTCCAACCGACGTGTATCAGGCAATTGTTTCACCTGAAAATCTTCAAAGATAGCTTCAAATCCCGTACCATCAGGACATGCTCCCATTAATCCCACCATTACCGGGCAGTTATCCTGCAGCCAACAGGTACGCATCATCGTATACTTCTTATCATCCAATGAGAAGAATATTTCTACGGCATCCAGCTTTCTGACAGCTTTTATCCAGATAGAACGAGGAGCTTTATCCAACTCTACCACACTCCAGTCACTTGTTTTATGTGTCACCACAGCACTCACATTCTGTTTACCATTCACATACTCCACACCTGCTTTTATCCAGTTCTCATGATCCACACGAATCATCAGTCCCATTTGGTCAAAAGTAGTCACATAGTTTCCCGTTATTTTAACTTTCGCTTCAAACTCCCCACCGTAAAGAGCATAGTAAAAAGGTGCATCATCTACTGTAAAACCATAATGGGATATTCTCCAATAATCCGTTTTCGGAGGGACTATCATTGAGAAAGTACGTGCATCCCGTATCTCCCATTTATCAGGTTCATTAAACCAATTCATCTTTTCAAGACTTTGTGCCATAATTGTTTGATATTGCACAGCAAATGTCATAAACAGACCAGCTGCAAGTAAAAAATGTTTCTTCATATTCCGTTTTATCTAAAGTATTTTATTTCCGTTCGTCTTCGGTAAGTTCCCGAATCACTTTACAGGGATTTCCCACAGCAACGACATTGGCAGGAATGTTCTTTGTCACCACACTTCCGGCACCTATTATGCTATTATCACCAATCGAAACTCCCGGAAGTATCACTACATTACCACCAATCCACACATTATGCCCTATTGCTACCGGACAGGCATACTCCCAACCGGCTATGCGCCGTGTCACATTTACAGCATGTCCTGCCGTATAAATACTCACATTAGGAGCCAACAGTACATTATCTCCAAAGGTCACCAAAGCCTCATCTAATATCGTACATCCCATATTGGCATAAAAATTCTCGCCGACACGAATATTATAGCCATAATCGCAACGGAAGGGTTGTTCTACCAGCAATTGCTTTCCGGTAGCACCCAAGAATTGCCTCAGTATTTCAGTACGTCTTTCCATGTCCGACGGACGCAAATTGTTGTATTCAAACAAAACGTCTTTTGCCCGGGCACGATCTTCTACCAACTCGTCACAGAAAGCCAAATAGGTTTCACCTGCCAGCATTTTTTCTTTATCTGTTTTCATTTCTTTATACTTCGTGATTTGTGGGAAACTTGTATAGGAACAGCAAATATAAATGAATAAATAGAATAGTAACCCACATTCCCTCCCTATATTTTCCTTATTAGAGAAATATTTCTTACGTTTGTATCTGAAAGACAAATGTATTGTTATAAAAAGAAGAAGATAATGACCTGCCCACTGAAAGTAATGAAACGTTTTTTGCTCCTTATACTGTTAATCATTCCCTTGGCATTTACATCATGCGAACAGGAGGATTGGCCTGTCAAAACAGATCAGACCGTACTCATGTATCTTCCATGGTCCAGCAATCTTAAATCTTACTTCGAAACCAATATATCGGACTTTGAGAGTGTAGTACAACGAAACATACTCAAGAACGAAAGGGTTGTAGTGTTCTTCTGTACTTCGCCCACTGAAGCAGTACTCTTTGAGTTGGCATATGATAATGGCAAATGCATACGCAAACCTCTGAAAATTTATCATAACCCCGCTTTCACTACGGCCACAGGCATTACTTCCATTCTGAATGATGTTAAAACCCTCGCTCCTGCCAACCGCTATGCCATGACAATCGGTTGTCACGGAATGGGATGGATTCCTGTACCAACCCCACAGGCGCGAAGTATAGGCCAAAAGAAACACTGGGAATATGAAGGCGTACCTATGACACGCTATTTCGGTGGATTAAGTCCTGAATACCAGACTAACACCACCACTCTTGCAGAAGGGATTGCAAATGCCGGAATAAAAATGGAGTATATTCTCTTTGATGACTGTTACATGGCTTCTGTAGAAGTTGCCTATGATCTGAAAGAAGTTACCGACTATCTGATTGCTTCCCCTTGTGAGATTATGGCTTACGGTATGCCTTATGCTGAGATTGGTCCGCATCTGTTGGGTAAAGTCGATTATGAAAGTATATGTGATGCATTTTACGAGTTCTATAAGAACTACGAAGAAATGCCTTGCGGGACAATCGGAGTAACGGTATGTTCCGAGTTGGAAAATTTAGCTGTTACAATGAAAGAGATAAATAACCAATATACTCTTCCTTCCTCTTCATTATATACTATACAGACAATGGATGGATACACCCCCACCCTCTTTTTCGACTGTGGGGACTATGTAGCAAAACTCTGTACAGACGCCGGCCTATTGGCACGATTTGAAGAACAACTGGAACGCACTATCCCCTATAAAAGGCATACCGATTATTATTACACCATGAACAAGGGAAAGATTAAAATCAATACATTCTCCGGTGCAACAATCTCAGATCCAAGTACTAACCCCTATGCCACTGAAAAATATCAGACTGCGTGGTACAAAGCGACTCATTAGTCTTTTTTATATACATAAATAGTTTATAAGCGTTTATAATCCCCACCTCAAAACGTTTACGTATGCTTTTAAAACTATTACTCAATTCTGATGAAATATCCTACAAGAGTCTGGTGGAAGTAAAATAACAGGATAATTCTTGAGAAAAGTTTTTATGAAGAGCGTTAAAAGGGAAAAATCGCCAAACATTTCAGCTAAATTGTCATTTATATATATGTTTGACAGCACTATCTTTGCAACAGTAAAAACAATAAAAAAAGGAAGTATATGAAATCAATTAAAACCTTAACTGCAATTTTTGCCCTCACACTGACTTTTATAGCAACAGCCTGTGCAGGTAATAAAGACAATAAAAGTGCTAATTTTCAAAAAGAACAAAGCAATATGGAAGTAATAGCATTAACTAAAGCAGACTTTTTAAAAAAAGTATATAATTACGAAGCCAATCCCAATGAGTGGAAATTTGAAGGCAATCGTCCTGCGATCATCGATTTTTACGCGACATGGTGTGGTCCTTGTAAAGCAATGGCACCCATTTTGGATAATATAAGTAAAGACTATGCCGGGAAAATAGATGTATATAAAATAGATGTGGATAAAGAGTCTGAACTTGCCGGAACATTCGGTATCCAAAGTATCCCCACCTTATTAATGATTCCAGTAAAAGGAGAACCAAAAATTTTACAAGGAGCAATGCCCAAAGATCAGCTGATTAAAATAGTAGACGAGTTTCTATTAGAAAAGAAATAAAAAATGGAAGCTATATAGAAATAATCATCTGTAAATAAAAACTCCCATATATAGTGCCTCGTTAAAATATATTATAATGAGGCACCATATATATGGTAACAGAGCATTACTCCTCACTCCAAAGACATCCTTGCCATGAGATAGCAAGTAGTAGATTCGGCTCCCTGATTCAAGTTAACATTATTCTCTTCCAACCCGTCATAACAGCCTCCTGTAGCAGGATTGTAAACTATCTGATGCAGTTGATTGTGCCCCAAAAACCAATTAAAGGCAATTCGCTGTCTAATTAGGTATTCTTCTTCCGGAAATACCCGATAAAAAACAGATAATGCAATGACACACCCTGCCACATCCACCGGCTGTTCACCATATTTATGGCATTCCTTTTCCTTATGCATCCAGCCCTGGTTGGAAACTACCCGGATATGATCTTCAGGAAATAGTTTCTCCAATAAAAAATCGAACGACTTTCGTGCTATCGTCTTATATGTGTCGTCTTCCGTTGCCAGATAAGCCAGTAACATCGCCTCGGGCAGAATACTGTTATCATAAGTGAGGTAAGTCTCAAACCAGTTCCATTTGCCCTTTGCCGTCAACCGGTAACACCGAGCCAGCTTATCTGCCGATAACCGGATCAGTTCTTGTACCTCATCAGAGGGGTACATCAGGTTATAATAATACAAACCTTTGAGTGCAAAAGCTATGCTACGGGGAGACTTCATCCATCTGATTTGCTGAAAAGTATTTTGAAGCACTACCCGAGCTTCTTCTACCCAAGAGTCCGGAAAAAGCCTGCCATAAAAAATAAAGTATCCCAGTGCCCAAATACCCCGGCCATTGGAATCTTCAAGTCCTACCACTTTATTCTGATTTGTGAAGGTATGATTCTTATCTATATAATTCAGAAAAGAACCATCCGGTTGCTGGCAGTAGCAGATAAGTTCAAGATAAGTTTTAATATACCGAGTACAAGATCCGTTTATCCCGGAAGCGACAATCTGGCACAGTGCAATCAACGCACGCGCATTGTCGTCCAGTGTATAACCCGTTTTTAAATCGGGACGGTTTCCCTTTGCAAATTGTACAATTCCCCACTGACGGGTCATCCGCAATATATGACGAATATTAATCGGTGGCAAAGAGTAGACAAGAGGTTCTCTCTCTTTTTCACCGATAGTACGAAATAATAAAGCATAGGCAATGGCTGAGTTTTCCCAGGCAGTACCGGCTGTTTTTTGCAAGCCGGCAATCTGCATCTCCGAACGCGATGCCTCATCGGCAAGCAAACGATTAACCGCAATGGCCAGTTGAGCAGAATCTTTGAAATCGAAGATGACACCGGATTCATCACTCAACAATTCCAGTGCGTGCGGTATAGGCGTAGCCACAATAGGGCATCCGCAACTCAGTGCATAAACAAAAGTGCCGCTTACCGCCTGGCAAGGATCGCTGGAGGTGAAGAGATAAATATCAGTAAGTTGCAGATACTCCAATAGTACCGGAAGCTCAAGATAGCAATTGACAAACCGGACATACTCTTCCAGTTCCAGATTGGCAACCTGCGCTTTAAGCATTTCACGATAGGCCTCTCCTTCTGCCTTAAGCACCATAGGATGTGTTTTCCCTATGATGAGAAACAATACAGTGGGATTCTTTTTCACAATCTCCGGCAGGGCTTTCAGCGTAGTTTCAACACTCTTTCCGGCACTCAGCAGACCAAAGGTAGAGAGTATCCTCCTACCGGAAACATAATATATTTCCTTTAATTTCTTCTTATCGCGAAGTGAAACCAAATGAGTACCATGGGGGATAACTGTCAGCTTCCCGGTAGGAACATGGTATTCTCTTTCAAGAATACTATAAGAAGTATACGTCATCACCACAAGAGAATCACAGGCAACCGCCATACGCCCTATATAGGCGTACAACCCAGAAGAAGGATGGGATAGCACCGTATGGAAAATTAAAACTACCGGTTTACACAATTGTTCCAACAATTGCAGGAAGGCCATTCTATTCTCATGAAACAGTCCGAACTCATGTTGTACAAGTATCATCTCCACTTCCCGCTCTGTATTCAGTTGTACAGCAAGTGCACCAAAGGCAGCAGCGTCTGATGTATCCAACGTATATTCCACCTCTTTTGAATAAACATGCTTTTCTGTATCGGATTCTACCGCACACACTTTTATAGAATAAGAATCACCAAATTTAGTCATTATATTCCGAATCAGGTCTTGTGCAAAAGTAGCAATACCACATTCACGAGGAGGATAAGTAGTTATGCATATTATCTTTTTCATTTAATTTGACTTATTAACTCATTCAATAACTCAGTCAGTTGTACCGACACACAAGCCACTTGTTTATCAGCCGCTCCATAGTAGATATAAAGTGTATCGCCAAACGAAGCTGTACCCGTAGGGAAACACACCCGGCTGACTACACCGGAAAGTTCATATCCGATTGTAGGAGAAAATAAAGGATACGGCAAGCGTGCCAGTTCAACGGACGGATCGTTTATATCCAGCAAGGCAGCACAAGCAGAGTACACATATCCGGCAGGAGTATCATATACACTGTGGTATATCAGCAGCCAGCCGACAGGTGTTTCTATGGGAGGACATCCTGCACCAATATAACTTGACTCATGCTCATAGAGAGGAGCCAGCAATATATGAGATGCAAAATTCAAGAAGTATTGTTTCCAGAAGGCTACAGTAAGTTCTTCCAATTGCTCTACAGCTACAAACTGGATGTCGGGACGGATCCGGTGCATAAAATAAAACTTCCCGTTTATCTTACGGGGGAAAAACACCAGATTTTTATCCATTAGATACAAAGGTTTCCCTTTGTCATTTACGGCTTCCCGTTTGTTATAGGAACGATAATACTTGGCTATAACAGCCGGTTGCGAACGAAGTAACTCCTTAAAACGAGGATACGTAATCTGAGAAGTGAGAACTCCTTTTTTCTCAAAATGTTTTAGGTCAGAAGAGACAGCCCAAGCACCTACAGCACTGAAACCGTCATAAGCTGTATAGGTTAAATAATAAATGTCTTCAATCTGTACGATACGGGGATCTTCCACCCCCTGACATTCATACGGAAACTCAGGCACCAGCAATGGAACAGTATTCCTTTCTACCACCTTCAAGGGGCCCTCAAGACGACAGTAACCAATGGTGGAATGATTACCCTCTCTCACGGCACGATAGAACATATGTACCGTATTTCCTTCGGCAATTACTGCCGGATTCATCACACTTTCATTTTCAAACTCAAGAGAAGTCGTTTCAAGTATTACGCCTTCCCTTTTGATTTTTACCATTAAGTTTTGGGCATTACGAACGTTTTGCTTTCACTCTTACTTTGTTTCTCTCTCTGATACTCAGTCAGAACTTTTGAGCCTGCTTTGTCTGACTTCTCTTTCTTGGCTTCTTTTTTTCTTTCTTTACCTTTCATGATTCATTTTTTTAGAATAGTTTATACTGAGGCGGGATAAAATAGGCGGGAGTCTATTCTTCATATCCTGCAAGATACGGTGATTAAAACAGTAAATACCATAATGTGTTGATTATTGTTCTTTTATAACATTCGTTGGCTGAATTAATCATGGAAGAATGTGAATACATAACAATGGGGTGCTCAGTACCAATACATCTCTCTGCACAAGATGTACTTCAAAAAAACTAATTCCATCTATAGACCCTAATGTTATTTCCCGCTTTGATCAGGATTCAATGTTTTATAGTATTTAATACGTTCTCCCCAAGGACGGTATTCAAAAGGAAAAACGTGTTGTTGTTCTGCCCATCGGTTCCACTTCTTTTCCAAAGCTCTTACTTTCAATAATATTAGGATGTTCCTTGTCCGGAACAGTGCCGGCAACTGTACTACCTCCTATTGAAGACAACAGTAAAGAACTTATCAAAAACTTATTCTTCATAGTATACTATTTTTGTTCTGACAAAATTATGATACTTTACCTGCTTATATGTTCTAATTTATTTATTTTATTATCCAATATCGTCTAAACGTATCACCTTTTCAAAGAAACAATATACAAACAAACTTATCTGATTCTCTTTCGTAATACAAACTCTTCAAAAAAAGCATCACGGTAACTATTACCGATAGCTATCTCGTTGGATTTAATAAAGATATCGTTATTATCAAAAGAATCAATATGCCGGGTATTAACTATATAAGACTTATTTACCCGAATAAAAGTGTTTTCCGGTAAAAGGTCAAAAACTGTTTTCAGAGTCATGCGGGTAATAATACGCTGGTCGTCAAGTTGTAGAATTACATAGTCTTTTAGCCCTTCAATAAAAAGAATATCAGCAAAGTTCACTTTAAAGTAACGGCGGTCTGCCTTGACAAAGAAGTATTCAGCAGCTTTAATGGTTTCAATAGCCTCTTTTTCTTCTTTCAATAAAAGTAAGTGATAGGAAACGGCTTTGTCAACAGCTTTTCTAAAGCGTTCCGGTTCAATGGGTTTGACAAGATAATCAACAGCATCTACCTCATAACTATCAAGGGCATATTCTGTATAAGCAGTAGTGAAAATAACAAGTGTCTTCCTGGAGATGGTACGGGCAAACTCAATACCGGTAATACCGGGCATCTGAATATCCAGAAAGATAAGATCAACCGAATACTCTTCCATGAAACGGGAAGCAGACACCGCGCTGTTGAAAGTTCCCATAAGATTGAGTACGCCGGTATCTGCAATCAGCAATTCCATCGCCTCTCGCGCCAGTGGTTCATCATCTACAATAATACAATTCATAAATCCAAATATAAAATTACAGTATAGTTTTCTTTGGTTTCTTTTCTCTCTAAAAGATAATGCCCGGGATATAACAAAGTCAATCGGCGACGGATATTTGCAAGTCCGATACCTCCTACCCTACCTTTCTCTTTCACTATAACCGGCTTTGAGTTTTCACACTGAAACTCCAGATGCGCGTCACAAACTTTAAAAGAAACATGAACATAAGAAGGATTCTCACTGTCTGAATTGTGCTTCACTGCATTTTCTACAAAAGGAATAAACAATAAAGGCGGAAGCCAGACAGAATCGATGTCTCCCTCTTGGATAAGGGTATACTCAAACTTGTCACGACGTATCTTTTCAAGATTCAGATAATCATTCAAAAAACGAATATCAGAGCTAAGAGAAACATTCTCACGAGAGCTATCATTCATCTGATAACGCAATAAATCCTCCAATTTAAAAAGTATCCAATGCCGAAATAGCATAATAGCAGCCGTACCGGCAGTAATAAAACCAATTGTGAGAATTCCGGAAAAAGCATTGACGAACATAGCAAAACTACCGGGATACTGACTGGGCATCGCAGAAGCATATAGTATATCCTGATAAACAACCGTGATAAGTATAGCAAGAAAAATCACTCCCAGGACCGTGAGCAAATAAAGTCCTAAGCGATTCTTTTGCAAAAATCGGGGAACCAGCCAATATATGTTAGTATAAATTACAAAATCGATTGTAGCCCAATAAATAACCCATCCCAATAAACGATGCAGGATCGTAAGAGACTGCAAAGGTTCGTACCAAAGTACATTTACGGTTATCAGTAAAACCACAAGCTGTAGTAGCAGATGCCGGTAAAGCCTACAACGAGGACCTAACAAGAAATCGGAAACAACCCCATCATCTATTTTCTTCTCCATACCTCACCTCCTCTCAACTCCAGATGAATATTTTCCTTTTCTAATTGCAGATCATAATACTGCCCGTATTGGAGATCAAGCCTTTGTCTGATTCGCTCTAATCCTCGTTCGTCACCTACAAAGAAATCAATGCCCGGACAGGAACAGACAAATATAATATCGTCGACATCAGCCTTCAGACGGATATGTACAGATATAAATGAAATGCCCTGTTCACACATCTGCTCTACCGCATATTGCACAAAAGGAATGAAAAGCAAAGGAAGAACAAAGGTACAATTCACATCTCCATCCGAAGAGAGGCTATACTCAAACCGCTCCGAACTTAATTGTTCCAACGTCAGATAATTAGTGAGAAAACTTATTTCACTTCCAAGCAGCACCTTTTCTCTACTGCAATCATACAGCTGATAACGTAGTAATTGGCTAAGTTTCATTAACATCTTTGAAGCTTTGATCGGATCAGTAAGAGCCAGATGCCCCGAACGGTTTAATATTTTAAATAAAAGTGAGGGGCCGACTTGTTCTTTCAGTTGTTTTACCTCTGATAAAACATGTGCTTTCTCCAACTGTGCAATACGCTGATTATTAACTATCCATAGTTTCAATAAAACAGTCATAGAACCTCCTACCATACAAAGTGTAGTCATCAAGAGTGCAGAAATATAATCTATCAACATGATTACAGTAAAAAAGGGTTGTGACGCTTTTATTTGTGGCCAAAAAGAATAAACAATGTATTCTTGAAATCACTTACAGTACCCATCTCCGGTTTATCTGTCAATTGAACCGTAGCATAAGGAATGGGATGACGGGATGCACCATCAATAACTATTCCACGGATGATCTGTACAGGAGCCCGCATTGCCTTCTCCTGACCAAACACACAAACAGACACCAATAAAGCTATTCCTAATAAAATCCAGCCGCCACTCCGTCGAAGTTTCTGTGATAATTCATCACTTACAACCTTTTTTAAAGATTTCAACATCCGGCTACAATCGTCTACATTCATATCAGACTGTATGGACATAGCCGCCAGTAATTCTGTCTTATTCATTCTTTTTGTTTTTTTAATTCTGCTGCGAAGGTAAAGCAAGATAAAAACTGATCTTCGGAAATGAGACATACAGTGTTATTTTGTAGACAAGGAGAGAATGTCAAGAGACATTAGAATCAACATATATGAATATTTTTTCTTTTATCAATTGGATATAGAACAAAAATATTTAACTTTACCCACAAGACAAGCCAAACAGTATATATGGAAAAACTAAATACATTAAAGCAATATGTATTGCCATTCATACGTGTCAACACGTTAATGACAGGCAGCTGGATCATTCTGGTAACTCTGTTCAGAATGAGTGGATTGGAAATTCCCTCAAGTTTATCGAAACAATATGGGACTCTCATTTTATTTGGGATCAGTGCACTCATCAGCTTCTTATGGATTTACTGTCCTCACTTCAAAGAATTGTACCGTAACTCGGAAAAGAATGACAACATCGGATTACCTGTAGGCTCATTGGGAATGGCAATCTGTATGCTTATGTTTGCAGAAACACAATATTCTCATGCAGCCATAGCATATTTTACATCAATAGCCGCATTTATCCTCTTTCTGTACTGGGACTTATACAAAATGAGACTAAGGAAACAAAAAAGACAAACAGAAAGAACACGAAGAAACTGTATACTCACACAGAATAAAGTATCCAATAACAAAATAATATTAGTAGAGAAGGTGGATAGCAACGAAATTGAAACATTAGTAAAAGATTTCTGCGCCATGTATAATAAAGAAAAGGACAGAGCTATTATCAAGATACAAAAATTCACTAACAAAGCGCATGTACTAAGCTTTCCTTACGATATTGATTTCGATACCTATTGCTATCTTTTCAACTATATAACTTATCCGCTGAATATAAAAAACAGACCGTTTGTCACCGGCTGGTATCCTGTTTATAAAGAGGAAGAAAGTATGTTTTATATTCCCTTTAATGAAAGAGAAAAAGACAATGTCTATTATGTAACCCCCGAAGGTAAAAACTACAAAGTAGATTTTGGTACAATGAAACCTTTACGAACAGAAAGCGTACAACCTTATGGTCCGCTTCCCACAATGATAGAAGATTGGGTAAAAGCAGATATGGATTGATATCTTCCCCATATCTATAAATGACAGATGGTTAGTATCTCCCTATTTTATTACCACAAACCAGCCGGGAAAAACAATATTCGTCATAGAACCTCCATAATCTCAAACCTTTATAGCTCATTTTGCGTTTATATTTATGATAAAACATTAAACTATGAGTACAAAAGAGCAATATTGGAAATTTTCACTTATCGCTATTATTATTGGATTAGGAATCATCCTGTTCAAACAGATCACTCCTTTCCTGGGTGGTCTTCTGGGAGCATTGACTATCTATATTCTTGTTAGAAAACAGATGATGCACCTCACTGAAATACGAAAGATAAAACGAAGCATTTCGGCTCTGCTGATCACTGCCGAAGCTATTTTATGTTTTCTGGTCCCTATTTCACTTACCGTGTGGCTCATAGTCAACAAATTGCAGAATTTCAATCTGGACCCACAATCTATCATTGCTCCCATTGAAGAGATGGCAGGTATTATCAAAGCCAAAACAGGTTATGATGTATTGGGCAGTGATACTGTGTCGTTTATTGTTTCGGCTCTTCCCCGCATCGGGCAAGCTGTAATGGGGGGCATCAGTAGTTTTGCCATCAATCTGTTCGTACTGGTATTCGTACTATATTTCATGTTGATAGGTGGCAGCAGAATGGAAGCCTATATCAACGATATTCTTCCATTCAATGCCACAAATACGAAACATGTGATACATGAAATTAATATGATTGTACGCTCCAATGCCATTGGAATTCCACTTCTTGCAATCATACAAGGAGGAGTGGCTATGATTGGTTATTTCATTTTCGGAGCTCCCGATGCCTTGTTACTTGGTTTCTTAACCTGTTTTGCCACAGTTATCCCAATGGTAGGCACGGCTCTGGTATGGTTTCCTGTAGCTGTATATATGGCAGTTACAGGTGATTGGTTCAATGCCATCGGACTGGCAGCCTACGGAGGCATTATTGTTTCGCAGCTTGATAACCTGATACGTTTCATCCTGCAAAAACGAATGGCAGACATCCATCCGCTCATTACTATTTTCGGAGTAGTCATTGGCCTCTCTCTATTTGGATTCATGGGAGTCATCTTCGGTCCTTTACTTTTATCCTTATTTTTCCTCTTTGTTGATATGTTCAAGCGGGAATATCTGGATGGACGAAAATAACCGAATGGTAAAACAGTGAATCTCCCGAAAAATTGCGTACTTTTGCAAGACCAAAACGACATAAAAATCAATGGAAGCATTTACATTCAATACTTTCGAACTGATTCTACTATCAGCAGCCGGAATTCTTCTCGTGATTCAGTTATTCTATTATCTGGGCATCTATAACCGGATACATACACGAAATATCGCAGATAAAAAAAACGAACTGCACTTTACCAAAGAGCTTCCTCCTCTATCGGTCATTATCTGTGCACGCAATGAATCGTCTAATCTACGCCAGTTTCTGCCTGCCATTCTTGAACAAGACTACCCACAATTTGAAGTGATTGTCATCAACGACGGTTCTACGGATGAAAGCGAAGAAGTACTCTCTGCCTTTGAAGAGAAATATCAACATCTATATCATAGTTTCACTCCGGAAAGTGCCCGGTATATCAGTCGTAAAAAGCTGGCATTAACACTAGGTATCAAAGCGAGTAAATACGATTGGCTGGTATTCACCGAAGCCAACTGTCAACCTACAAGTAACCAATGGTTACGACTAATGGCACGCAATTTTACCCCTCATACCCAGATTGTATTGGGATACAGCGGATACGAACGTGGCAAGGGATGGTTGCATAAACGCATATCATTCGATGCTTTATTTACATCACTGCGTTATCTGGGATTTGCTCTTGCCGGAAAACCATATATGGGACTGGGACGTAATCTGGCATACCGGAAAGAGATGTTTTTCAAAGAAAAAGGATACTCTACCCACCTGAATCTGCAACGAGGCGAAGACGACTTGTTCATTAACCAGATTGCGACTCCTGATAATACACGGGTAGAAACAAATAGTAATGCTGTAATACGGATGCAACCCGTAGAAAGATACAAAGACTGGAAAGAGGAGAAAGTGAGCTATATGGCTACTGCACGTTATTTTAAAGGTGTCCAGCGCTACTTTCTTGGTTTTGAAACCTTCTCACGCCTGTTGTTTTATATAGTTTGTATAGCTGGTATTATATTCGGAATACTGAATCTCCATTGGTTAGTAACCGGTATTGCTCTATTTATATGGTTAATACGTTATATTACACAAGCCATTGTGATCAATAAGACAGCGACAGAACAAGGAGACAACCGACGCTATTATTTTTCTCTTCCTGTATTTGACCTGTTACAACCCCTTCAGACTCTCAAATTCAAACTCTATCGTTTCTATCGGGGGAAAGGAGACTTCATGAGAAGATAACACAACAAACCTACTTTAAATACATTATTATGAAAAAGAATCTTTTAATTTTAGCCGTCCTGCTCATAGGTTTACTCAGTTGCCAAAGTCAAAAACCGATTGAACACGGAGCATTTACAGCAGCATCTTATAACCTTCGTTATGCTAATGAAGGCGACTCTATTGCCGGAAACGGTTGGGGAACGCGCTATCCGGTTATTGCCAAACTCATACAATACCACGACTTCGATATCTTTGGAACACAGGAAGGATACATTCGCCAATTGGAAGATCTGAAAGCGGCATTACCCGGTTATACCTACATTGGTGTAGGCCGTAACGATGGCAAAGAGGCAGGAGAACATTCTGCTATTTTCTACCGTACAGATAAATTTGATCTTCTCAAGAAAGGAGATTTCTGGCTGTCGGAAACACCCGATACAGCAAGTATAGGTTGGGATGCCGTATTACCTCGCATCTGTAGTTGGGGACATTTTAAATGCAAAGATTCCGGATTCGAATTTCTGTTCTTTAACCTCCATATGGATCACATTGGTAAAAAAGCCCGTGTAGAAAGTGCCTTCCTCGTACAAGAGAAGATGAAAGAACTGGGAACTAATCTCCCTGCTATCCTCACAGGAGATTTTAATGTAGATCAGACACACAGTTCTTACAAAGCATTAACCGAAAAGGGAGTACTTGTTGACTCTTATGAAACAGCAGACTTCCGCTACGCTACCAATGGAACATTCAACAGCTTTGACCCGAATAACTTCACGGAAAGCCGGATAGATCATGTTTTTATATCTCCGCTATTCAAAGTAAAAAAATACGGGGTACTGACAGATACTTATAGAAGCGCAAAAGCTACAGGAATAGAAAAAGCCAATGCAAAAGATTGTCCGGAAGAGATTTCTATTGAAAGCTACGAGGCACGCACACCCTCTGATCACTTCCCGGTAAAAGTGGAACTGATGTATTAGTGCTTGTGCTTCCCGCACGGGGAGGTGCAACAGGCGATGGGTGCAAAGCTATTAAAACGCATTAACGCAGATTTTCGCAAAACCACAAAAGAGAGAGAATATCAGCACTTCAATCTGCGTTTTATCTGGATAATAGTACTCTGTGGAACTCTGTGTTACTCTGTGGTAAACCGTATTCATCATTATTCATATCGCATTGAACTCGCAGGATTAATCTTTGTAATCAGATAAGAAGGACCTAACAGCATCAATACAGAGGCAAACAACGTACCCATATTAATCAACAGAAATAATCCGATATTAAAAGAGACGGGAACAGAATCTACATAATAACTTTCCGGATCGAGTTTCAAGATATGGAACTGGGATTGCAATACACAAAACAGCAATCCAATAGCATTTCCCCAAATCATTCCTTTACCAATCAGAAAGACAGAGAACCAAAGAAAAACCTTACGAATGGTGAAATTATTGGCTCCTAAAGCCTTCAGGATACCAATCATATTGGTACGTTCAATGATAATAATCAGTAAACCGGAAATCATAGTAAACCCGGCTACACCTACCATTAAAATAAGAATTACCCACACGTTGAGATCAAGTAATCCAAGCCATTCAAATATCTGAGGATTAAGCTGCTCTATATTCTGTACAAAGTAAACGCCCCCATATTTATCAGCGCGGTTATCCGTACTCTCTGCCACTTCATAAGTAATGCTTTCCAACCTGTCATAATCATTGACCTGCAACTCTGCACCACTTACCTGTTCCGATTTCCAATTGTTCAGACGATTCACTGTGTACAAATCCGTCAATAGAAACAGATTATCATACTCAGAAAAATTGGTCTGATAAATCCCTTTGATAGTCAACGGCCGAACACGAACATTATCCTGTATATAATAAGTATATATCTTATCACCCAGTTTCAACTTCAACTTATCAGAAAGTGCTTTAGATATGACAACCTGGTTGGTTGCAACCGAATCACTAAATGCAGGAATCTCCCCCTCAACCAGGTTACTACGAAAAAAAGAAGCATCAAACTCAGGTCCCACTCCTTTCAGAACCATTCCCTGAAAAGCATCATCCGTCTTAATCATTCCCGGCTTTGTAGAGTAACGTTGCACATGCTTCACATCCGGATAAGCAGAAAGCGCAGCCATCATACTATCACTCACCACAACAGGATGTGTTTCAAAGGAACGGACAGCATCAAAATTACTGATCTGAATATGCGACCCGAAACCGGTAACCTTATTACGAACCTCTCCCTTAAAACCAATGACCACTGCCACCGTAATAATCATCACCGCCAAACCAATAGCAATCCCCACCATAGCGATGAGAACAGCCGGACGTGATACCTGCTTTCCGCCATCGGTATCACGATAAAGGCGACGGGCGATGAAAAGGGATAAAGACATAGAAAAAAGTGATTAGTAAGTTAGTGATAAGTGATTAGTAAGTTAATGAGTAGTGATAAGTGATTATATTATAATCCGCATGGTACTGATCACTTATCACTAAATCCGCTTATCACTAAATCACCTTTCCCGGATATGCCTCCAAAGCCTTTTGCAGCACAAAGAGGGCACGATTCAAATCTTCTTTTTTGAGCACATAGGCTATACGTACCTGATTTATTCCCGCACCGGGAGTAGTATAAAAGCCGGAAGCAGGAGCCATAAATACCGTCTGACCTTCATACTCAAAATCAGAAAGGCACCATGCACAGAATTTATCCGAGTCATCTACCGGCAACTTAGCTACCGTATAAAATGCTCCCATCGGAATGGGAGAATATACCCCCGGAATACGATTTAATCCGTCAATCAGACATTTACGGCGTTCTACATATTCGTCATACGTATCACGCAGATAATCCTCATTGGCTTCAAGTGAAGCCTCAGCAGCAATCTGGCCAATCAATGGAGGACTCAGACGAGCCTGACAGAATTTCATAACAGCATCACGTATTTCTTTGTTCTTCGTAATCAAAGCACCGATACGAATACCACATTCCGAATAACGTTTTGACACTGAATCAATCAATACTACATTATTCTCTATTCCTTCAAGATGACAAGCAGATATATAAGGAGAACCGGTATAGATAAACTCACGATATACCTCATCCGAGAAAAGAAACAAGTCATATTTCTTCACCAAATCACGAATCTGGTTCATCTCCCGGCGACTATACAAATACCCTGTCGGATTGTTCGGATTACAAATAAGAATGGCCTTCGTACGTTCATTGATCAACTCTTCAAACTTTTCTACTTTAGGCAATGAAAAGCCCTCTTCGATAGTAGTAGCAATCGTACGAATCTTTGCTCCGGCAGAAATGGCAAATGCCATATAGTTAGCATAAGCCGGTTCAGGAACAATGATTTCATCCCCCGGATTCAAGCAAGAGAGAAACGAAAAAAGTACAGCTTCCGAACCTCCGGAAGTTATGATTATATCGTCTGCAGTAAGATTGATATTAAACTTCTGATAGTATCCCACCAGTTTCTCGCGATAACTACGATATCCGGCACTTGGACTGTATTCCAACACTTTACGATCAATATTGCGTATCGCATCAATCGCGACCTGAGGAGTGGGCAGGTCTGGCTGTCCGATATTCAGGTGAAACACATGAACCCCTCTTTGCTTGGCTGCATCAGCCAGAGGAGCCAGCTTTCTGATTGGAGATGCAGGCATCTCGTTTCCGCGAATGGAGATTGTTGGCATAAGGCAATTTACAATTTATATATTTACAATTCACTTTTTTTATTAGAAGGGGCAAATGTACACAATAAATCGGATACAGAGACATAAAAACTTTAAAAACCTTATCAAGGTTAAAAACGTTATGGTATTATGAAAAGAAAGCTATACATTTGTCATATATGAAACCTAAAACAATACCATAATGACCATAAACCTCATCACATTCGCATCATTACTACACAAACAATCTTCGATACGTAGTTCGCACGAAGCAATTCTAAGCGAATTAGAGAAATACTTCACTGTACGGTTTGTTAATTATGAAGATATTGACAAACTCAGCAATGACGATTTTAAAATAATATTCATTGCCACCGGAGGAGTAGAAAGACTGGTCATACAGCACTTCGAATCTCTTCCCCGTCCTGCTGTAATCCTTGCAGATGGCATGCAAAACTCACTTGCCGCTGCACTTGAGGTATCTTCCTGGCTTCGCAACCGGGGAATGAAAAGCGAGATTCTGCATGGTGAACTTACCTCTATTATCAAACGTGTACATATCCTATATAATAACTTTCAGGCACAGCGTTCACTTTTTGGTGTCCGTATCGGTGTGATTGGCAGTCCCTCTTCCTGGCTAGTAGCAAGCAATGTAGATTATCTGCTGGCCAAACGCCGATGGGGAGTAGAATACATTGATATATCATTGGAGCGGGTATATAAAATCTATGACCGTATCACCGACAATGAGGTAGGAGCCTCCTGTGCTGCTGTTGCCTCACAAGCATTGGCCTGTCGGGAAGGAACTCCGGAAGATATGCTCAAAGCGATGCGCCTCTACCGCGCTATCAAAAGGGTATGCAAAGAAGAGAAACTAAGTGCCGTCACGTTGAGTTGTTTTAAGATGATAGAACAAACAGGTGCCACCGGTTGCCTGGCATTAGCAATGTTGAACGATGAAGGTATCCTTGCCGGATGTGAAGGTGATTTGCAATCTATATTTACTCTTCTCGCAGCAAAAGCATTGACCGGGAAAGTTGGGTTCATGGCAAATCCTTCGATGATTAATACCCGCACCAATGAATTGATTCTGGCTCATTGTACCATAGGTTTAAAACAAACAGAAAAATATATTATTCGCAACCACTTTGAAACAGAAAGCGGAATCGGTATTCAGGGATTACTACCAACAGGAGATGTTACCATTGTGAAATGTGGCGGTGAATGTCTGGACGAATATTATCTGTCAACAGGTACACTAACGGAAAATACGAACTTCATCAATATGTGCCGTACGCAGGTACGAATAAAGATGAACACTCCTGCCGAATATTTCCTGAAAAATCCACTGGGTAATCATCACATCCTGATACAGGGCAACTATGAAGTCTTATTAAATGAATTCCTGCAGGCAAATACATGTAAAAGAACAGAATAACTGAAACCTCCCATAATAATATATGTAATGCCCCATTAGAATATACCTAATGGGGCATTACATATATTGGCATTTTATTTACAAAATACTACATTCCCCCCATTCGCCTTCATGCATTTCCATTACAGTTTTAAATCCGGCCTGCTTCAATGCCTTCAAGGCTTCCGGACGTCCGGCATTGATCTTTTCGGGATAATGGGCATCACTGTTTACCATAACCCGGATACCCAATTCTTTCAACAAAGGAAAATAACGTTCATTTGGGAAAAATGTACCGTATAGATGATAAGCTTTAGAGTTAATCTCTACCATATAACCATAACGGGCAATCGTTGTGAAATAATCACGCATCAGGTTTTCATACCACAGTTCATCCAACAAACCGGGACGATAGGAAGCCGCATTATAATGCATCTTATCCGCATGCCCCAAAATATCAAAACCTCCTAACTCCATCATACGGAGTTGGCGATCATAATAGAGACGGATCACCCGGTCAAGGTCACCATGAAAGTGCTCATCCACTATCTTACGAAACACAGGAGGAGCTACATCAATATCCACAACTTCTCCCTTATCATTATATAACAAATGCACAGAACCGATGCGATAGTCAAGAGGCAACTTACGGAAACGAGCTATCGAAGGATTACTCTCCTCATTCAAATAATCAATTTCGAGACCGGAATAGAATTCGATCTTGCCTGCATACTTCTCTTTCACCCGGCGGAACTCAGCCAGATAATCTTCCATTTGATCCCATTCCATGGTCCACGCAGTAGGGAAAGGAAGCGGTGCATGAGAAGAAATACCATACGATGTAAATCCTTCAGCAATTGCAAAACGGATAAATGCATCCATATCAGCACGCCCGTCACAATACAGGCAATGACTGTGATAGTTTGTCAGATTCATGATTCTATTTCGCTTAATTCCAACCAACGCATTGTTTTCTCATCAATCAAATCATTCACTTCGGGCAGACGTTTAGACTTTTCGGTTAATTCATCTACCGAAAGCGTACCGCTACATAACTGCTCTTCAATCGCTGCTTTTTCAGCTTCCAGTCCGGCTATCTCTTTCTCCAGTTGTTCAAACTCCCGTTTTTCCTTGAAACTCATTTTACGTTTCTCATTCAGGCGAACACGGGCTGTCTTCTCTTCCTGTGGCTTTTCAGCCTCTTTCTCCTGCTGCGCTTTGGCTTCTTTCCAGTCACGATAATCACTGTAATTACCCGGGAAATCCCGAATATCCGCTTGCCCGTTAAACACCAGAAGATGATCTACCACCTTATCCATAAAATAACGGTCATGGGATACGACTATGACACATCCTTTGAAATTCTGAAGATATTCTTCAAGCACATTCAACGTGATAATATCGAGGTCATTGGTAGGTTCGTCCAATACGAGGAAGTTCGGATTACGCATCAGCACTGTACAAAGATAAAGGCGACGACGCTCTCCCCCACTCAGTTTATAAACATAACTATGCTGTGTCTCGGGCGTAAAGAGAAAATGTTGCAGAAACTGCGAAGCTGTCAGCTTCTTACCGTTACCAAGTTCTATGACTTCGGCAATGTCCTGCACAACATCAATCACTTTCATCTGTTCGTCAAACTGGAGCCCATCCTGCGAATAATATCCAAAACGAACGGTCTCACCTATATCTATCGTACCACTGTCCGGTTGTACCTGCCCCATCAGCATCTTGATAAAAGTAGATTTACCCGTCCCGTTATTACCAACAATACCCATCTTTTCATACCGGGCAAAGATATAAGAGAAATCTTCCAGTATCTTCAAATCACCGAAACTCTTGTATAAATGATCGGCCTCAAAGATCTTACTACCAATATAAGATGCTTTTACGTCCAACTTTACATTATCATTATTAAAGCGCTGTTTAGCCACTTTTTCTATTTCATAGAAAGCGTCCTGACGATATTTAGCCTTGTGTGCACGAGCCTGTGGCATTCGTCTCATCCAGTCAAGTTCCGTACGATAAAGATTATTGGCACGTTCAATTTCTACATTCGTAGCCTCAATACGTTCCTGCCGCTTCTCCAGATAATAACTGTAGTTTCCTTTATATTGATACACCTGACGATTGTCTATTTCTATAATTTCAGAGCAGACCCGATCCAGAAAATAACGGTCATGCGTTACCATCAACAAACTAAGGTTGGTACGACGCAGATACTCTTCGAGCCATTCCGTCATATCGAGATCGAGGTGATTGGTAGGCTCATCCAGAATCAGCAGATCAGGCTCAGTGATTAAAGCATTTGCCAAAGCTACCCGTTTAAGCTGTCCACCCGAAAGATGCTTCACCTGCTGATCGAAATTACGGATTTTCAATTGCGAAAGAATCTGCTTGGCTTTTTGCTCATATTCCCATGCCTTTTCATGATCCATACGAACCAACAGTTCTTCCAGTCCCGGATGTCCCTCTGTCTCCATGCAGCGTTCATATTCTTTGATCAGTTCTACCACACTGTTACCATGATGAAAACAGGCTTCCAATACGGTAAGTTCTTCAGGATATTTAGGATCTTGTTCCAGATAATCGACACGGAGGTCACGACGAAATACAATATTCCCGCTATCATATCCCTCCTTCCCGGAGATTATATTCAATAACGTAGTCTTTCCTGTTCCGTTTTTAGCTATCAAGCCAATACGTTGTCCTTCGGCAATGCCAAAAGATATATTTTCAAATAAAACTAAATCTCCGAAAGATTTAGTAAGGTTATCTATCTGTAAATAAGGAGTCATTTTTTTAGCGATTAGTGATTAATGATTAGTGATAAGCAAAGATTTCTCTCTCAGCGCAGCCCACTAATCACTCATCGCTAACAGATCACTTATCACTAATTTATACGTTTCCCCTGCCTTTACCCTGCTCCACAAAAGTTTCATAGGATCAATCAGTTTTCCATCTTTATACTGCAACACCGGCACTTCCCGGTTACCATCAATCAATGTCATCCATTCCAAACCTTCTATTTCATTGGTTAGTATAGTACAAACAGTAATGCCAATAGCCAGCCAATCTTCTTTCTTTTTACCGATCACACCACTGTCAATCACCTGCTGGAGTTTAGGTAAATCTTCCTCCAATCCTTGAAAATCCTTCTTCAATTGTTTCTTTACGGTGTTTACTGTCCATTCATATCCTTCATTAATGACATAAACCTCAGACAAACGCACAGGTATTACTTCCGCCGGATATTTCTGCCCGTCTTTACGGATATCCAGCGTGGCAATCACTTCTTCCGCTTCCTTCACTTCGCCCCCTTTGGGTACGGTGAAAGAACATTCAAAGGCTACATTATCTATACCGGTTATCCACAGATGAGTAGTATAGTAAGCTCCTTCTTCCTGAAACATTTCTTTACTATATGCACATTCCAACCTGCCAACTTTCACCAGTGAAGCCGAAGGATTATCTTTTAATTCCTGTTTTACGGCCTCTCTTCCATAATTTATACTACCACGCGCAGCAGCATCCGCTTTGAAAGCCGAAATTCGGAAATTCCCTGTCCATACGTCGGGATTATAAAAAAGAAAGGAACCCTCACCATCTTCAAACTCACTCCAGGTTGAAGGATAAATCATAGTAAACCAAGCTCCCGGAGAGATAAATTTCTTACCTTGTATCATACTTATTCTGACTTTTTCTTTTGTGCAATAGATAATATTCCGACAAAAATAACACTCCAAAAGCGGATATGCAAAAAACAATAAACAATAAATGTTGTCTCATTTGTTTTTCCTTCACAGAACTCTTATCTTCGGCAACAAATACAATAAATTAAAAGTAGGAAGAATATGAAAACATTCGCAGTGCTCATTGCCCTATGGTTAGGGGGAATCGTATCGTTATCAGCTCAGGAACCGGACGTAAACGCCCGCTATATTGAAGTTACCGGAAGCTCCGAAGTAGAAATCATTCCCGATGAAATTCATTTTATGATTACTATAAAAGAATTCTGGCAGGAAGAGTTCGAAGCAAAAAGCAAACCGGAAGATTACAAGACGAAAGTCCCCATAACAGAAATTGAACGTTACCTGATGAACGCTTTAAAGCGTGCCGGCATCCCCCAAACAGATATTCAGACCCAGGAAGTAGGAGACTATTGGCGTGAACAGGGAAAAGATTTTCTGATAGCCAAGAGATTTGATATAAAACTACAGAATTTCGGGCAGATAGACCGGATTATAAAGTATGTCGATACCAGAGGAATTCAGTCGATGAACATCGGTGAACTAAAGAACAAAGACATGCAGGAGTATCGTGCAAAAGGGAAGATAGAAGCCTTAAAGGCTGCACGGCAGAAAGCAGCTTATCTGGTAGAGTCTTTGGGACAGAAACTCGGAAATGTTCTTCGGATCATAGAACCGGAAGACAGAAACTACTATCATTTCCAACCCCAGTCCGCCATGAGTAATGTTGCTTTGCAAAGTTATGATAACAATCCGGAGAATTTTAAAACAATCAAGCTGAGATACCAAATGACAGCACGTTTCGAAATACTCTCCGCCCAATAACTCAAGACCAGCCGATAGGACCATTTCTACTTTCCTATCGGCTGGATCTTTCTTCGTACGTCTTTTGATATTTCAAGAAACATATAATTCAGCCTGCCGGAGTGAATTCCTTTTTCATTCTCCTTGTACTTCTTATTCGCATACTGCTTCGACTTCTCAAAAGTAAGCAACGACATTTGATTCTGTGACTTGCCTACCATGGTAGAATCCAGTTGTTCATCCGGGAAGAAATCATCCAAATCAACATCACCAATCATTGTAGTCTCCAGAAAATTCATCTCTTTATGAGAGTTATCTGTATAATAGCCCACAAACATATGCCCCGGCGTACGTACCAGAATAGGATCAATATTAATGGCACGAAGCAAAGAAGCAAACAATACACTCCCATCCACACAGTTTATCTGCGAAGACTCCAATGCATCATCAAACGTGCGTACCCGCTGCGAAAAGACCACATTGCTCGAAAGGCTGGTATTAGAAACCGAACTGTAACGAAAATTACGCTTCTGAAGCACATTCCAAAGAGCATATACTTGCTTGTCTACCGCGCCGGCTGTTGTATTCTGATACCCTAAAAAGCGGTTTACAATACGGGTATTCAGTGCTTCGCGCAGCAGTTTATCAATCATCGGATTTTCTTCATTAACATAAGCTGCAAAAAAGATGCCGGTATCATGGAATTTTGTTCCATTAGTGACATACCCCAACAGGCACTCATTGACGCTACGTACCGAAAACGTTCGTACCCGTTGTCCCATATCTTCACCATTCATCTCTACCGTAACAGCCACACTGACCGGTTCTGCCTGCACATTATTTTTCAGTGCTTCATAATTCCAGATAATATCAGGATAGATCGTGTACTCTTTTCGTGGTTTCTCAAGAATGAATTCAGACACGGAACGTGAAAAGAAAGGAGTTTCGGCCACTTCAATGCGCACCCGGCTATAAGCCGAGCGGGATTTTACTCTTATAGCAATACACGATTTCGGATTGCCTATATAAAGAGAATCAGACGGTTCAATAACCTGTGCATCCGTCGTAGCTACGGACAAGATGGCAGAAGGGAAAATATTCCCACCCAAATCATCCACTATTTCAAAGCCGGAATGAAAAGAAGTACATTTGTATATAGACATACCGCTCACAATGATAAGCAATATGGCAATAACACCCAGCACCTCTCGTTTCCGCTGTTTCAAATCTATTTTCATCATTTTGTCTTCCGTTTGTTTAGATATAACAAAGATAGTTCTTTTTTGTTGGAAAACAGAAAGTCGTAACGCAATTGTAATACGTGTTTCACTCCGTCGTAACAAAAAGGTCTCACCTTTGCAACGAAATAAAATAAAGATTATATTTGTAATATGAATAATATGCCTGTTGGTTGCATTATCTTCTTTTAATTGGCATATTAGCATATTGGCACATTAAATAATTATTAAATTATGAACGATTACCGCATTTTAGTTGTCGACGACGAAGAAGATCTTTGTGAGATTCTGAAATTCAATCTTGAAAATGAAGGATACGAAGTAGACACGGCCAATTCTGCCGAAGAAGCTCTGAAAATGGACATCAGCAGTTATAACCTGCTACTATTGGATGTGATGATGGGAGAAATCTCAGGATTCAAGATGGCTAATATGCTGAAAAAAGATAAGAAAACAGCCCACGTGCCTATTATCTTTATCACAGCCAAAGATACGGAGAACGATACGGTTACCGGATTCAATCTCGGAGCAGACGATTATATCTCCAAACCCTTCTCTTTGCGTGAAGTGATAGCCCGCGTCAAAGCTGTATTACGCCGCACTGCTACTGTAGAAACAGAAAAAGCACCGGAACAGATCACTTACCAAACCCTAACTATCGACATCACCAAAAAGAAAGTAAGTATAGATGATGAAGAAGTAGCATTAACAAAAAAAGAATTTGAAATTCTCTTTCTGTTATTACAAAACAAAGGTCGCGTATTCTCCCGCGAGGATATCTTAGCCCGGATATGGAGTGATGAGGTATATGTACTCGATCGAACTATTGATGTCAATATCACCCGGCTGCGTAAAAAAATAGGTATCTATGGTAAGCGGATTGTAACCCGCTTAGGATATGGGTACTGCTTTGAAACAGAATAAAATAATAATGTGCCAATATGCTAATGTGCCAATGTGCCAATGGGCTGCGCTGTCATGCTACCAATATGCCAATATGCTAATGGGCCAATGGGCTGCGCTGTCATGCTGCATAGCAATTGGCATATTGGCACATTGGCCTATTAGCACATTATTTAATAATTATTTATCATGAATCTACCTGTCAATCAAAAACATTTTCTCTCTTTCAGCCGAAAACTCTTTCTTTCGGTCATCTCTTTGTTTCTGGTCTTTGCAGCCTGCTTTATAGCCTACCAGTATCAACGTGAAAAAGAGTATAAGGTAGAACTCCTACATTCACAATTACAGGACTATAATGCCCGTTTGCATGAGAAGATCCCTACTTCTTCCTCTATGCAGAAGGAGTTGAATGACTATATCAGTAGTCATGCTTTGAAAGATCTTCGTGTGACGGTTATTAATTTGGATGGAAATGTACTTTATGACAGCTATGAAAAAAACAACTCCCGGTTTGAAAACCATATTAATCGTCCGGAAGTGGCAAAATCTCTAACGGCAGGCAATGGCTTTGATGTACGGCGCACCTCCGAAACTACAGGTACACCTTATTTTTATTCCGCTACTCTCTACAAAGATTATATTATACGATCTGCCTTACCTTATAATGTCAGTCTGATAAACAACCTGAAAGCGGATTCACATTATATATGGTTTACTGCTATTGTAACTTTATTGCTGGTTATTATCTTCTATAAATTCACCAATAAGTTAGGAACCTCTATCAGCCAACTGAGAGAATTTGCTATGCGGGCAGACCGGAATGAACCTATTGAAATGGCTATGCAATCGGCCTTCCCCCATAACGAACTGGGAGAAATATCCCAACACATCATTCAGATATACAAACGTCTGCACGAGACCAAAGAGGCTCTTTACATCGAGCGTGAGAAGCTAATCACTCACCTTCAGATTTCCCATGAAGGACTGGGTGTATTTAATAAAGACAAGAAAGAGATATTAGTAAATAACCTGTTTACACAATACAGCAACCTTATTTCGGACTCTAATCTTGAGACGGCTGAGGAGGTATTTACCATCAGTGAGCTGAAAGAGATCACAGACTTCATCAATAAAGCTCCCAAACGCCCATCCGGTAAGGAAGAGAAACGAATGTCCATCACCATTAACAAAAACGGTAAAAACTTTATCGTAGAATGTATTATCTTCCAGGATATGAGTTTTGAAATAAGTATTAATGATGTCACTTTGGAAGAGGAACAGGTACGTTTGAAACGTCAACTCACTCAGAACATTGCACATGAGTTGAAGACACCAGTCAGTAGTATTCAGGGATATCTGGAAACAATTGTCAGCAATGACAATATCCCGCGTGACAAGATGAACGTGTTCTTAGAAAGATGTTATGCACAAAGTAACCGCCTCAGCCGACTGCTACGTGACATCTCAGTACTGACCCGCATGGATGAAGCAGCCAATATGATAGATATGGAAAAGGTAAATATCAGTATATTGGTGACCAATATCGTCAATGAAGTATCGTTGGAATTAGAAGAGAAACATATCACAGTGGTCAACTCTTTGAAAAAAGACATTCAAGTACGCGGCAATTACTCCCTACTCTACTCTATCTTCCGTAATCTAATGGATAATGCCATTGCTTATGCAGGGAGTGACATTCATATCCATATCAACTGTTTCCGTGAAGACGAGAACTTCTACTATTTCAGTTTTGCAGATACCGGTATAGGTGTCTCTCCCGAGCACTTGAACCGTTTATTCGAACGCTTCTACCGGGTTGACAAAGGACGCTCACGCAAATTAGGCGGAACAGGACTGGGACTTGCTATTGTGAAGAATGCAGTGATTATTCACGGAGGAAGTATTTCAGCGAAAAACAATCAGGGCGGAGGACTGGAATTTGTGTTTACATTGGCAAAAGAGAAATAAGAAAAAATTGCGTGGCTCTTAACACATGTACTTTTGAATCGATCCTTCTCCCCCAAAAAGTATCCTCCAACAACAAAAGGATTAGCTATATGCATACTATAGATTATCACATTTACAATTATTGTAAATATAATAATTATAATTTAGATAAAGAGAGGTAATTGGAAGAATTATATTATATCAAGAAATGTAAACGGAAATATTTCCTCATAAACAAGATGTACGTTCCACTTAGGATAAGTATGCTCCCTAACAAATACCAATAGCTATATTCCTGAAAATAGAAATATCCTGCTATTACCAATGCCTGTACTATCATATAAACAGAAGAAACTGCCACATGAGGTACCTTCAGTTCATTTGCCATAATCTGATACAGATGTTTCCGATGCGGCAAACCAATATTCTCATGAAGCATCAGACGATGAATAATGGTAAGTACACTATCTACCCCATACACAACTAACAGTACAATCCAACTGAAATCCTCCGTCTTGATTATGAGCTTACCGATAAGAAACAAAATGATAAATGCTATACTTACAGAACCTACATCACCGGCAAAACACTTTGCACGCTTTCGGAAATTAAAGAAATTAAAAACCAGTACGGAACAAAGAACAGTAACAATCAATTCTTGTTCCACAAAAGAAACAATCTCTCTGTTTATATAGGCAAGAGCCACAAGAACAACCAAAGAGTATCCGCCTGTGATACCATTAATACCATCCATAAAGTTATAAGCATTGATGATACCGGTACATATTATTAGCGCTACAAGGATCGTCCACCAAGGAAGAGAAAACAGGCCCCATTGATAGAACATCAAAGCCATAGCAGAGAAATGGAATACCAATCGCAGTGCCTGAGAAGTAGACCGGATATCATCAATAAAGCTGATTAAGGTGATCAGTGTCAGGGCAAGCATGAACCAGGGATATTCGAAATGGTTCGTGAAGAAATAGGCTAATACTCCAAAATAGAAGATGATTCCCCCACCCCGCAAAGTGATCCGAGTATGCGAACTGCGCTCATTGGGTTTGTCGATGATATTGTATTCATCAGCAATACGGAAATAAAAAAGTTCTGCTAAGAAGAGCAGAACTAAGACTATTAAGTAATACATTATTCGTTTTTATTAATCAGATAAAACCACAGTTGGAGGCCACTAAAGATTAAAATAACAAGAGCAAGCAAACCTCCTATAACTCCCCAAAACATAGTTATTCAATTTTAAAATTCTCCAATACATTCATAGGTTTCCACCCCAATTCACGCATTGCTTTCTCATTACTAAAAGTCAAAGATTTGGTTATTTTATTTAGTTTTAAAGAGTTAACAGGTGCTTTACTTCCCAAACAGTCACCAACAACAGCCATACTTTTAGCTAACCAATACGGAATAGAAAAAGGCATTGACTTACCAAGTTGCCTACATATCACGGACTCTAATTCCCGGAATGTAGGTTGATAAGTATCACAAACATTATAGATTCCCCCTTTCTCTGCTAATAATGGGATCAAATTCGCAATATCTTGCACCATCAAAACACTTTTCCGGGCTTTACTACCAGCAATGCTGAAATATTTACTATGACGTATCCCATTGATCATAGCACCTAAGTTTCCCGGAGGATTAGGCCCTGCAATCAATGAAGGACGAATAATTCCTAAAGTCACATGATGTTTATTACACCACTCCTGTAAATATTGCTCTGCTTGTATTTTACTTAAAGCATAAGGTGTCATTCCATTTAAGGGATAGTCTTCTGTTATATTCTCGCCACAATCACAACCATAAACAGCAACAGTACTAACAAAGATGAAGGCCTTAGGTATTCCATTATTTTCAAATGCTTTACACAGATTTTTTGTACCTTGTAAGTTTACATTAAAAAAGCTTTGCTTCTCTACTTCGTCTTTAGGAACTGAATGTGCCTTCCCTGCTGCATGAAATACAATATCATATTTTTCCTTTAAGATGGGTATTTCTTGTGCTAAATTAAGAGTGTAATCATCTTCTAATGCTAACCCAATTGTTGAGACCTCATAATATTCACTTAATAAGGGATATACAGTATTACCCAGAAATCCAGAGGCACCAGTAAAAAGAAGTTTCATAAAGAATTTTATTGAAAGAATTGCTTTAATTTAGGAAGTAAACGATAAAATGGATACAAAAAACTAACAGGTATTTTATTCTTCTTAAATGCCTTAAAACATTCAACATTACCCCGCCTAATATTCGTCCAATTTTTACTTGTAGCTCCTCCTAAACGCATCCTCACTAAAGGTTCTGGTAAATAGAAGAGTCGAATATGTTCTTTTTCTATCAATCGAAGCATCAATTCAAAATCAGCAGCAAGTTTAAATAAAGTATCAAAAACGCCATACCTTTGATAAACCTCCTTCTTTACATAGAAGGTTGGATGAGCTGGATGCCATCCATATTTAAATGGGCGCTGTTTTCCTGAAATCCAATATCGAACTATTTTAGATGTATCATTTTGTGCTACATAATAAAGGTCTGCGTATACTGCATCTACATCCTTATAATTTTTAAAACAATCAACTATTTTTTCTATTGCAGTGGGCTCTGCTAATAAATCATCAGAATTGATAATACCAATAATGTCTCCTGTGGCCATATGAAAACCTTTATTCATAGCATCATAAATACCATTATCTTTTTCGCTTATCCATTTCAATCGTCCAGTAAATAAAGGTTCAAATTCTCTAATTATATCGACAGTATTGTCTCTTGAGAAACCATCGACTACAATATATTCAATATCTTGATAAGACTGAGATAAGACAGATCGGAAAGTGTCTTGAACAGTATAGCTACTATTGAAAGTAACAGTTATAAGAGAGATTTTCATACTAGTGGTTTTTAGTCCTAAAAACTTAAAGCTTCATCATAAATATCTGTAACTTGCTCAAACATTTTATCCCATGAATATCGTTTACTATTATATAAGCCACAATTAATTATATTTGATCTCACTACATTATCTTCCAAAATGTGTAAACAATCAAGAATACAATCTATAGATAGATCATTTAATAACAATGGGGTTGATCCTATAATTTCTGGAATCGATGATAAATTGGCGGCAATAACAGGACAACCTGCTTTTTGAGCTTCGATAACAGGAATACCAAATCCTTCATAAGAGGAAGGATATATCAATGAAAAAGCATAATTATACAATATGTTAAGATTATAATTAGAAGTATAACCAACATATTTACACCGTGTAGTATCATTAAAGTTTTCACTCAATAATCGTTTTTCACAGTTTGTCAATGGAGCACCTACAATTACCAAATTATATTTTGAACGCGCTACAGCCTTTACTACTAAATCAAAATTCTTGTAACTTACACGGGAACCAACAAATAAAATATATGAATACTTATCAAATGGCAAAGATGGCACAGTCATTTCTTTTAACAAACAAAAATAATCATCCGAAACTCCATTATAAACAACACGAATACGCTTCTCATCAATATTTGGGAAAAAAGTCAAAATATCTTTTTTTGTATTTTCAGAAATAGCTATAATATAATCAGAATTCTGTATAGCATATTTTTTCTGTAGAAAATGAACATTTTTCCGTATACCCTTGAAATAATATTCGTAAATAAAATCATGAACAGTAGTTATATTTATTGCATTCCTATTTTTACAGTAACGATAATATGAAGAATGAAAAATAAATTTCTCATGTTCTGCAATTCTAACAGGTAGATATCTGTAAAAAGGAAAATATTTCTTATTTTTAGAAATAATGCCCAAAGGTATTTGTATTCTTGAGCGATTAATATTATTTCTTACATCATATTCTATACACTGAATATTATACTTACTCTGAGATAGCAATCTATTCAACAGCTCTTCCCATACCACTGATACCCCTCCTGTTTTTTGTATAGAAAATATTATATTATCTAATATTATCATTTGTACGTATTTATTTTCAAAAGATGAGCTTCAAAACAGATAATACATAAAACAAACCAAAACTCGATTGCACGAATAAAAGGAACCGTTATAAATGAGACAATAACAAAAATGCAAAAAAAATAAGTACCAATATATTTAAAATTGTAACTTCGTCTCTTTGATTCAACATGACTCATAAACATTCCCAAAAAAACATATATCAACAACGAATAATAGCCAAAATCCATATATAAATAGGCATTAAAATATTGAGCTGAATTCCATATATGATCAGCAATTGGAACCTCATCAATATCAAAGCCAATAAAACGAGTAACAAAAAATAATGGATGTAAAAAAGTACTAGTACCAACATAGGAAAAGACTTCTTGTTTATCTAATAATAATTGGAAATTAGCCAAGCTCAATTTACAATATGTAATTAACAGCCCTAAAAGACCACCATTATCAGACATACGAATTGAAGATACAATATCTGCTATTCCAGCCCCCAATAAAAGTATTATCAGAACTTTCCAAGACCTTCTATTCTGCAATAATAACTTATACAATTGAACTACAAAAACAGCCATAATAGTCAATCTATCTAAAGAAAAAGCAACTTTTATACAGACAGCTAACAATGATAACTTTTCCACTTTTTGTAATCGTTTATTACTTTCTGAATCAAATCGAAGAAAGAATAAAAATGCAGAAGTAGCCATATAAACCCCTAAAGGAGCATAATTAAACATCTTAAAAAAACCACTAATCCCACCCTTACCAGATTGTTCACGTAGTAAAAGAATAGAGCTATCAGCAGAAAGTAGCATTTGAAAATACTCTGATATATCTACAAAAACAGCTACTGTTAATATAGAGGTCAATAGACCTGCAAAAATCATCACATACAATATTTTCACTGATTTCTTTCCCATGAAAACAATTCCATTATTAACATAGGAACTATTAAAATGCATACTTTTATGAGGTAAAAGGTTCAATTTAGCAATCAAATACCCCAATATAGCACCCATTATAGCTAAAACATGAAATACAGAAGATCTAGAAATATCAACATCTCCAAGAACATTATCATGTAACTGAGCAAAATACAGCATTGACAATTGCGACAAAACAAAGACAAGTATCAAAATATTATTCCGAAAAAAATTCATTATTTAATAACAGCTCCTGTGATTAAACCCAAAAATTCAGAACAATAATAACGTACTTTATTCCTATTTAATAAAACTAAAATAGGAATATATAAACCAACCAATAATAAACGAGAAAAATATTTCTTATATAAATGATGTTTCATACATAAAGCCGCTAATCCACATCTATATGAAAAAACCCTTCTTAATTCTCTCACATTCGAATAATCAACTACTTTATTAGGGTGGTAAAAACGAATAGAATTAGAATAGTAAATAACAATATTATTAGATAAAAGTCTATATACAAGATCATATGCCTCTTCCGCTCCATGGAAAGTACCTACACCAAGGTTTTCATCAAATAAATATTTTTTCATTAATTTTGTGTCTATAAAAATTGTAGCTTCCACAAAACGCCCATTCATATTTGATTTAGTTAATTCTCCATCAATATGGCAAAACTTAATTACGCTGTCTTTTCCATCTCGATCAACACATTTTCCAAAAACAACAGGATATCTACCTAAAAATTTCAATGCATAAGTAAATGTATCGGAGAAAATTTCACAATCATCATCAGGAAAACAAACATAATCCCCTCTCACCTTTGAAAGACCAAAATTCCTCGCTTTAGAAGCACCTTTAAAATCAACATTAAAATATCTAATATCCAAATCATATTTCTCAAAAGATAACATTTCCTGAAAAAAAGAAACAGGATTCTGATCTACAATAATAACCTCCAATGGCCTTATGTCCGAATAGGACAAAGTATCAAGCAAAATCAACAATTCTTTTTTCCGGCCAATGGTAGGAATAACCACGGAAAGAGATTTTTTTTCAACATTCATATCTTTTGTATTTTATGCCACAAAAATAAAAATAGCACTTCATAACTAAATTAACAACAGAATAATGAGAAGATAATATATGGTATTCTAAGTGTGTTTTAAATGTATGTATTACTATGTCTCTTCTTAGTTCCTTAACGTTCTTTTGAATTTGATGAATGAGCTCTCTTTTTTCAACTATATTCAAAGAACTATTATTAATTACAGAAAACATTATCCCATAAAAAACTGAAATAAAATAGCAACCAATATTACTATCACTTAATCCGAATTTAAGACTTCTTGATAATTTTAAGTTTTCAGATATCACAAATAAATGATCTATATAATTTTTATATCTTTTATGCCCCATTATAGAGTCATTTCTTATAAAATATCTATATACATTTTTATTTACATAAACCATTCTATTCGAAAAAAAAGCCAACCGAAATGAAAATAATTCATCTTCATGTAACAATCCTTCAACAAACCATAAATTATACTTTTCAAAAAAAGATCTATTAATAAGTTTACCACATGCCATTACATACCATTTTCCTGATAAATAATCAGAAAATATCTCAACATTAGAAGATAAATACTTTTCAGATTGTATACCACGATAATACCAATTACCAATTACCTGATAATCTCCTATCAAAAAATCAACAGAGCCATACTCTATTATTGCGTCAACAAAAGATTCAATAGCTCCTTCTAGTTTATAATGAATACTTAAATAGACATAAGGATAAAATATTAATTGCATAATATCTAAAAAAAATATATAATCACCTGTAGCAACTTTTACTCCGGAGTTCCGTGCAGCAGAAAGCCCCCTATTTTCTTTATGACGAACTATTTTAAAATCAATCCGTCCTGAATAAGCATCCAATTTCTTATTAATTATTTCAAAACTATTATCTGGAGTATAATCATCAACTAAAATACATTCTATATCTGGATATTCCTGGTTCATCACTGAATCCAAACAACGATCAATATATTTTACTACATTATATACTGGAATAATTAATGAGACTTTTATCATGACAATATAATCAATATTTTCACCTATTTTCCAAACTCAAAAGCACAGTAAAAAATAATCTATACAAATATAAGACAACATGACTACGTAATTTTCCCAACACAATTTGAAGTTATTACGTAAAACGAAGTTCAAGAAACACAAAAGAAACTATACAACATTCTCAGAAATAAAATATTCAGATTTATCTTTTTATATAAAAGACAATAAATAGATACGGTTAAAATATCATTTCCCCCAATATTCATTAATTATTCTCCTTTGTTTATCTGTAATTGTCTCTGAACATATTCCGAACAAAGAAGAAAACAATGCTATTTCATTATTCTTTTGAGCATTACTACCAACAAAATGTTGCTCCTTCTGAACACTCCCTGAATATGTTTGATGTTGGTAGAAAAAATAGTGAGGTTTATCCAAGCAAATTGAATATCCAATATGAGTTCCTAATTGATTAGACATTGACAAATCACAAAGTGTAAATAAGTCACGTAATCTACATAGGAAATAAGGATCTTTATTGAATCCAGCACATACAACTTTATAATTCTTCTTCAAATAAGTTTCATGTTTTCCTTCTAAAATATCTTTCCAATAAACACAGACTAAAACAGTATCAAAATTTACTGCTACTCGCTCTATTTCTTGTAAAAGCAAATTTTCATCAAAAAAATGATTAATCCCTTCCACAGAATGCGAAGGAATTACCAATAATGTACGACCATATCGTTGCTTTAAGGTAGCAAGCTGGGAATCCGAATAAAAATTTTCAACATATTTAATATATGGTCCAACAGCATGTACATCAACGCTCTTCTTCAAATGATCTTCCAAATATCTCTCTATAATTACTTTACGCTTAGGACCATATGTATAATAATCTGTGAAATTAAGATTTTGAAGTTCTTGCTCTCTCACGGTATCTCCAAAGCACATTCCATGATCAATTAAAATTCGACTTAATATCTTACGATTAAATGTTATAAAAGAGAATTTTTTATTGAAATACTTTTTAAGAATAATTCGATGGTGCCCATATAACATATTGGCTGTTGCTAAAAAAAAGTACTTTCTACAAGAAAGCAACCGTTCATAATCTTCAAAAGAAATAGATCTAACTTTTAAACACCCTATACAATATAAACAACGAAATTTTAAATGATTTTTGACTCGAATTATAAGATTCATTTTATTATATATTTAAAAATCAAATTTTGCACATAGTGTCTTTCATCAACGGATAAACCTATAAAGTACATACATATAATAACTGACGCAAAAGAACAAACAGATGAAAAAACTAGCGACAGAAGATTTTGTTCTATTAAAATTTTAATAAAAATTGGAATAGGAATAGAGAGAGCAGATACCTTTAATGAAACCCATATTACTTTTTTAACATAAAGTCTAATAGGAAAATAAATATAGAATTTTAATAAAAATAGGCGAACAACAAAAATTGATATATTTAAAACCAAACGAACTACTAAAACATTTACAGGATCCGCACCTAATTTCAATAAACAATAAGAAATTGGTAAATTCAATAATGAAATAGCCCCCAAAATAATCTGATAATTTCTAATATTTCCAGTTGCTTGTATGGACATCCATAGAGGTCCGGATATAGCATCTATCAAAAAAGTAATTATAGTTATTTGGCAAAATGAGACGGTATAACTAGGAACATCAACCAACCAAAGCGTAAGTAAATATTGCATATTCAATACTACAGGAACAGCTAATATAAACATCAAATAATAAGAAAATTTCGAAGTTTGAAAAATCAATTTCATAAAACGACTTTTTTCATTAGATGAATATAACTTCATTATTTGTGGGCTAAAAGCTGTTTGAAAATTAGAAACAAAATTAAAAACGACTGCATTAACTTGATTTGCAATACCCATAGCAGCATTCATTGCTACCCCACAAAATATATTTAACAATAAGTTAATACCTTGACTACTCAATAAATTGGATAAGCTTCCAAATAAACTCCATGCAGAAAAACCGAGTAAACTCTTACACAAATTCACATCCCAAAAGAAATAATACGAACAAACTTCAAACTTTCGATTGCAATAAAACTTATAAACAATAAAAACAATTATCGAAATAAGTAGTATCAAAAAAGCATAAGAAATTAATTTATCAAAACTCGAAATTAATAATAACCATACAATAACTAATTTTAATCCTGCTTCAATAATACTAATATATGCATAAAAAGACATCTTCTCAAACGCAATTATACTAGCATTATATGGAACCTTTAAAATATTTACACAAAAAGTCATTAATGACAACTGATATACCCAAAAAGCAGCATGTATCCTATCAGCGGGAATATTCATTTGTTTCTCTAAAAACCAAAGTCCAACAGTTTCAGCTAAAAATATAATTATTAATATAATAATTATATAGCAAGTCATACTCATTGAAAAAACTCTTTTTACACATGTTATATCTCCTTTTCCTAATTCTACATTCAAAAAACGTTGAGTAGCACTAGCCATCGCTCCATTCAAAAAAGAAAATAGAACAATCAATCCTCCTACTACATTATAAATACCAAAATCATCAACACCTAATACTTGTAAAACAATGCGTGATGTATACAATGATATTATCATTGTTACAAACATGCGCAAATAGAGCAAAAGAGTATTTTTAGCTATTCGTTGGTTAGATGAAACCATTAGTTAAATCAAAAAAATGAATTATACCAAAACTAATCATTGTAGCTTATACATTCTTTTATAAGCCATTTTTCCGTTCTTATAAGATCATCTTCATCATGTACATCAAAACTTTCTTTCACAATAATAGGTTTTATGTTATTACCCATAAATGTCCACGGTTGTTGCCCCACCTCTTTACTATAGATTGATCTTTCAAGATTCAGAGTCCAAAAGTTGTGACACAAAACAAAATTCATAGGTAAATCTTGTCGATTAGTAGATACTCTTTGTCCTTTAAAATCAAACCAAGTATCCAAACAACCATCCTCTCTTAAACGTTTGGAACGGTAAGGATGATTATCCATCTCTAACAAGACAGGAACAGAAGCTGATATTTTTTTATTCTCTAAAATATTAGTTATGGACTCTTCAATCCACTCTACTTTAATAATACCAGAATTTGCAAGTAAAACAACTAAAATGTCAGGGACAATTCCTTCTTTCTTCATTACTTCCAATGCATGAGTTATAGCATCTACATGTTGAGCAGTAGGTAAAGCTAATTCAACAGGTCTAACAATTTTTTTATATCCACATTGCATAGCTGCACTCAATATCTTCTCATCATCACTACTCACATAAAAATCCGTAATAAGTTTACAATGTTTCGCTGCCATAGCAGGATAATAAAGAAGTGGTTTCCCTAATACAGGTAATACATTTTTATCTTTTAATGTATTATTTCCACGCCCAGTAAGCAATGCTACAATTTTCATAATATACAAATTTAAATTAACACAAATTATTTATAATATTTATTCTATGTACAATAATTACTATGCAAATATCTAAAATTAGACATTTACAATCCAATCAATTATTCTTTATGTAGAAACATGCCAACATAAAAAAATAAAAACCAGAATATTACAAAAAATCAATCACATATATCTTCTACTAACCAAATCATTTAATATTAAAGAGAATACGAAATATTATAACCTACCATCTTCTAATTCTTTCAAAGCTTCCACTACCGTTTCTTCCCCCGAAGACAACTGCCGTCCACCTCCCCAACCATCAACAATACGCCGAATCTCTTCTATCAATTCTTCATCAAACACTTCATCATAACAAGAGAGCAACAAACGGCATTTCAATACAGAATCGTCCAAGTGATCCAAGACAATAAAAGCACGATCTAATATTCCCTGTATTTTTGCTTCTTTATTACTATCCGAGTACGCTGTGGCCCTATACCCCATCAACAACGCAAGGCAAAGTGAAGCCTCTTCCTCGTCCGTCTCTCCTTTTCTGTCAAAAAGAGATTCGGACAAGCGAAAAACTTCTGTGTTAAGTTGGCAAAAACGATCTGTATAGATGGGGGTACCATCAACACCCAGATACAATAATTCGTGAGAGATGCTTTGCAACTCCCGAACCTGGTTCATTAATTTATCCATTTACTTCGTAGTTAGAAATCAGTAGTAAGCAATTACTATTATTTATGAAAGGATGTGCAGATAACTTTTGGGGACTTTAATACTGGCAGTGAGAATGCCATTAATCCGGATCATCACATGTGTACGATTGGCAATACTGACAAGTTCGCCCTCAACACCGCAAAGGTCTCCTTTGACAACCTGGACCTTAACTCCAACAGCAAAAGATTCGTCATTCAATATTACACTTTCGGGAGAGAGATCCATAACGAACATGAAATCATGCATCTGTTTATCGGGAATAATGAGCAGGCTATTTGTCCGGAGGTCCTTCATATAGAATAACTGAACATTATAATCTTTCGTTATAGACCAGGCACGATCTTTGGTAGCACGAACAAATATCAGATTCCTGATAACAGGTACTTCCACACGACGTTTGCGATACTTCAACTGACGAATCACAAACTGAGTGGGCATAAAGCACTCGACATTCAGTTTCTCCAAAGAATTACGGATCGCAAACTCCTGATCCTTACGGGTTCGGGCAGCAAACCAATATTCCTGTTGTTCAGACATTTATGATTTTAAAATTGGGGTGATTTAGTAACCTTCAGGTACGCTACGCGGCTTGGACGAGACATCTTACTCATTCAAGCCGAAAGAATTAAAAAAACTGTTTCAGACAACAAACGAACAGAGATATAATTTTACTGAACGTTCTTTTTTAGACGGGGACAAAGGTAAAACGGATAAATGAAACAACAAAACATTTTTGATAATTTTATTTCGTTTCTCCATCGATATGGATTCTTTGCCATTAAAGAATAGGTAATTAATACTATGTTAATTAGGTAATTAAGGGTATAATAAATACTATTTTAACACTGTGTTAAATACGTACTTTTAGTACACAAAAATAGGATAGTTGATAAAAAGCCCTCGAATTAACTAAAAAGGAATATTTAGTTATCATATAATAAAGTAAAGGACTTTCCCGGGCTTTTTTATTGCCCCGAAAGAATAATCATGTAAATTCGCATGTACATCTGACTACCAAAGACTTATGAGCGTTATTCTTAAAGTTAGTTCATATCCGTCCTAATAAACTAGTCGCAAATATAGCTATTTTAAATGATACATTTAAATGATTGGAAAGAGTACATACTGTCCGATACTGCACACGGTGAGTTTTTCAATAGCTCGTTGGGATTATTGTGTGGCAACGACTCGTCCTACATGCCGATGCGAAAGCCAATCGGAAGGTGGTTGGGATACTTCGTCGAAAGAAGAAAACCAAGTGAAAGCGAGGCTGAAGTTATGATTGCCTAAGTATCTATCACCTTGCGTGAAAAAGAGCCGCGTCGAACTCTATGTGGAGCAAGAATACGGCTCTTCGTGTCTTTTTTATTGCCTCAATAAATTCGTCAAACTTTCCCTCCCCCAAGTGCATGATACAGGTGTATGACACCTTGAATCTTGGCTATCCTGTCCTGTGCAAGTGTCAGTCGGGCACTAAGCAGCAACTGCTGTGCGGTAAGCACTTCGAGATAGTTAGCAGAAGTGTAGCGTACGAGGAGCCGGGTCTTTTCTGTGGCGGCTTCAAGGTCGCAGATCTGTTGCTCATCAAGACGAATCCGCCCGTCGGCTGTCTGCCATTCGGTAAGGGCATTGTTCACCTCATTGCCCGCATCGAGCAGGGACTGCTCAAAAGCCAGCACCGCCTCCTGCTGACGTGCCTTGGCTATCTTCAGGTTGGCGATGTTCGTGCCCCTGTTGAACAGCGGTGCGGTAAGTTGCGCAACGGCATTGGAAAGCCATTTGCCAGGATTGAGAAGGCTGCCGCCCCCGCTGTTTGTCCAGCCGAGCGTACCGGAGAGCGTCAGGCTCGGATAGAATGCCGAATGGGCGGAGTTCGTGGCATAGAAGGCTTCCGCCAACGCGGCTTCCGCCTGTCTCACATCAGGGCGGTTGGCAAGAAGCAATAGCGGTACGCCCGTGGAAAGGCTGTCTGGAAAATGCTGCCCGTCGAGCGTACCACGGCTGACGGTGTGCGACGGTTCCTTCAACAGGGTGCACAGGCTGTTCTCCGTCTCACTGATACTCTTGCGGATGGTCAGCAGAGAGGCTTCGAGCGCGGTGCGACTGGCACGTGCCTGACGCACTGCCACATCATTTTCCCGGCCTGCTTCCACGAGGGCTTCCAGAGAGGCGACGGTTTCGTCCCAGTTCACCAGCGTTTGTCCGGAAATGGCAAGCTGTTCGTCGAGCATCAGCAGCGCGTAGTAGCTTTCGGCTATGGTCGCTACCAGTTGTGTCCGCACCGCCTGTTCATAAGCACGGCTCTGTTCGAACACAGCCGACGCACCGCGTTTGGCATTCGTCACCTTGCCGAAGATGTCCACCTCCCATGTGGCTGTGGCACCAAGGTTGTAAGTCTTCTGCGTCTCCCCGTTGTAACGGCTGCTACCTGCCTGTGGCGTCAGGTTCAGGGAGGGCAGGTAGGAAAGACGGGCGTTCGTCAGCGCAGCCTGCGCCTCCTCCACCTGCAGGCGGGCGATGCCAAGGTCGGTATTACGTTCCAGTCCCGTGGCTATGAGCGTTTGTAAATTGGGATCGGTGAAGAGTCCGCGCCACGGTATCGAGGCAACGGTGCCCGTGTCAGTCGCAGTCGCGCGGTAGAGGTTGTCGGTGTTCACGTCCATATCAGGGCGTGAGTATCTGTTGTATATGCCGCACCCGCTCATCAGGCAGGAAGCGGCGAGAAGTATTCCTATTCTTTTCATAACCATCAGCTTTGTTTATGGATTTGTCCGGGCAGGAAGCGCTCCTGCAAGTACTGGCAGACAATGAACAGCGAAGGCACCACGAACAGCAGTCCCGCCGTTCCGAAAAGCATACCGCCCACAGTCCCCACACCCACAGAGATGTTGCCGTTCGCTCCCACACCGTGTGCGAACATTAGCGGGAGCATCCCGAATATCATCGTCATGGAGGTCATGAGGATGGGACGCAGGCGGGCTTTGGCAGCCGACATGGCGGCGATGGTGATACTCATGCCCTGACGGCGGCGGTCGGAGGCGTACTCCGTGAGCAGGATAGCCGTCTTGGCCAGCAGGCCGATGAGCATGATGAGTCCCGTCTGCATATAAATGTTATTCTCCAGTCCCCACAGCTTGACAAAGAGGAAACTGCCCGCCAGTCCGAACGGGACGGAGAGGATGACGGCGAACGGTATCATCAGGCTCTCGTAGAGGGCGCAGAGGATAAGGTAGATGAAAACGATGCAGACGACGAATACTAGCATCGTGGTGGAATTGCCCGTGGACGCCTCCTCGCGTGACATGCCGCCGAATTCGTAGCCGTAGCCTTCGGGCAGGGCGGTTTTCGCCACCTCGCGGATGGCCTGTATGGCCTGTCCCGAACTATACCCGCTGGCTGGCACACCGGAAACACTGATGGCGGAGAAGAGGTTGAAGTGCGACAGACTCTCGGAACCATATACCCGCGTAAGCGTGAGATACTGTGACACGGGCGACATCCTGCCGTCTTCACCGCGCACGAAAATGTTGTCCAAAGCCTCCGTGTCGAGGCGGTATTCGGGTGATGCCTGTACCATGACGCGGTAGAGTTTGGTGAAGCGGTTCAGGTTCGAGGAGTAACTGCCGCCTACATACCCGGCAAGCGTGGAGAGTACATCGGAGGGCGACACCCCGTTGCGCTTGCATAGGGCCGCATCTACCTCCACCATGTATTGCGGATACTTGGTGTCGAACGTGGTGTAGGCACGTGATATTTCAGGACGCCCGTTTATCGCGTCGATGAAGGCGTTGGTGTATTTCAGCAGGTCGTCGACGCTGCCGCCCTTCTTGTCCTGCACGTACAGTTCGAAGCCGTTGCTCGTGCCATAGCCCGAAATCATGGGCTGTGTGGAGACACGGATGGAGGCAGCCTTGATACCGTTCGTGCGGCGGTAAATCTCTTCCATGACGGAGTTCACGTCGTCGCCCTTCTTCGTCCGTTCGCTCCAGTTCTTCAGACGGATGGTGAATGAGCCTGCGGAGGCCGACTGGTTGTGTACGGCATCCTTGCCTGTGATACGCGAGTAAATTCTGATTTGGGAGATGTCCCTGATGGCTGCCTCTATCTCGTCCATGATGCGCCCCGTCTCGTCGAGGTTGCTGCCGGGTGCGGCCTGCACGTTCACGTTGATGGTTCCCATGTCCTCCTGCGGCACAAGCCCCGTCTTGGTGGTGTTCATCAACAGCACCAAGACGGCACACGCCACCACGATACTGCCCAGGGTAACGGCCCTGTGACGGAACAGGAACGACACGCCTTTCAGGTATTTCTGCTACACATGGCGGAAAGAACGGTTGAAGGCGTAGTGGAAGCGGTCGGAGAAACCCGGTTTATCGCCTCCGGCCTGCCCTGCACGCGGACGTAGAATCAGGGCGCAGAGGGCGGGACTGAGTGTCAAGGCGTTGAGCAGCGAGATGGCGACGGCCACCGCCATCGTTAACCCGAACTGCGTATAGAACGTGCCCGTGGTGCCGCCCATGAAACTGACAGGGATGAACACCGCCATGAAAACCACGGTGGTAGTCAGCAGGGCCGACGTCAGCCCGCCCATAGCCTCCACAGTAGCATGGTAGGCAGAAGTGGCCCCTTCGTCGAAACGTGCCTGCACCGCCTCCACCACCACGATGCTGTCGTCCACCACCGTACCGATGACTAATACCAGTGCGAAGAGCGTCAATAAGTTAAGACTGAACCCTACAGCATAGATGAAGGCAAATGTACCCACCAGCGATACGATGATGGCCAACGAGGGGATGAGCGTGGCACGCAGGTCGTGCAGGAAGAGGTAGACCACCAGTACGACCAGCACAATGGCCACAAAAAGCGTCTCCACCACGTTGGCTATAGAGGCGTCGAGGAAGTCTTTCGTGCTCGTGATGTCCGTCAGTACCATCCCTTTGGGGAGGGAAGCGGAGATATCGGCCTGCACACGGTCCATCTCCTTGATAATTTCGTTGGCGTTCGAGCCGGAAGTCTGTGCCGTCATGCAGTTGGCACCCGGATGACCGCTTGTCTGGCTGAGCATGGCGTAGTTCTCCGCCCCCAGCTCGATGCGGGCCACATCCTTCAGGCGCAGCACGCTCCCGTCGGGCAGTGACTTGATGACCATGTTGCCGTAGTCCTCCTCGTCCTCGTAACGTCCCCGGTATTTCAGTACGTACTGGAAGGTGTTGGCCGATTCCGCGCCGAGCGTGCCCGTGGGTGATTCCACGTTCTGCTCGTTGAGCACCGTCTCTATGTCCGAGGGCATCAGGCCGTATTGCGCCATTTTCAGCGGGGCGAGCCAGACACGCATGGAGTAGCTTGCGCCCCAGATGTTCACGTCGCCCACCCCGGCTATGCGCGAGAGCTGCGGCTCGATGTTTATCTTCAGGTAGTTCGTCAGGAAGTTGGAGTCATACGAATCGTCCGGTGAATAGAGCGAGATGGCTTTCAGGGCGTTACTCTGCCGTTTGCGCACCGTGATGCCCGACTTCGTAACCTCCGCCGGGAGCAGTCCCTGTGCCGAGGCCACACGGTTCTGCACGTTTACCACCGACATGTCGGGGTCCGTACCCTGCTTGAAATAGACGCTGATGGAAGCCGATCCGGTATTGGTGGCGGTGGAGGTCATGTACATCATGTTCTCCACGCCGTTCAACTGCTCCTCCAACGGTGTTATCACGCTCTTCATTACCGTCTCGGCATTGGCTCCGGTGTAAGTAGCAGAGACACGCACGGTGGGTGGTGCGATGTCGGGGAACTGTTCTATGGGCAGCTGGCTGAGTCCTATCAGCCCGACAATGAGGATCGTTACGGAAATCACGCCCGACAGGATGGGGCGGTCTATGAATGTCTTTACGGTCATGGTTCACTCCTTTCCTTTAGTTTGGGGATTGACTGTCGCACCTTCCTTCACCAGTCCGGCTCCCTCGGCAATGATCACATCGCCCTCCTGCAAACCTGATTCCACCACGTATTCCGTGCCGTTGTTCAACCGGAACAGGGTAACGGGAGCAGACTGAGCCTTACCGCCCACCACCTTATATACAAATACCTTGTCCTGTAACTCGTAGGTGGCTCCCTGAGGGATGACGATACATCTTTCCCGGTTGGTTGGCAGGATAACGGTAGCATTCCCCCCGTCACGCAACAGCTTCTTCGGGTTGTGAAAGTCGGCGCGAAGCGTCACTGTCCCTGTCGATGCTGTGACGATGCCGCTCACTGCTGATATGTGCCCTTTCTCCGCATACAATTTGCCGCCTGCCGTGCGAAGTTCTACCTCCGGCATCTGGCGGATGAACCCGTCGAGCGAACCGTACTGTTCCATAAGTTCGCTGACGCGGCTTTCGGTCAGCGAGAAGTAGGCGTGCATCAGGCTGTCGTCCGACACGGTGACGAGCGGATCGCTGATGCTGCTGCCCACCAGTGCCCCCACACGGTAGGCGATCATGCCCGCCACACCGTCCACAGGACTTTTCACTTCGGTATAGGAGAGATTGTTGCGGGCGTTCACTTCCTGGGCATGGGCTTGCGCCAGTGCCGCCTCGGCTGCGGCCAGCGTATTGCGGGCGGTACTGAGGTCGTAGTCCGACACGACGCGACTTTCAAACAGCTTCTCCTTGCTTTGCATGTCCAGCTTCGCCGTGGCAAGCTGTGCCTCGGCACTTTTCACGTTGGTCTCGGCTTCCGCCAGAGCCGCCTTGTAAGGCACCTGGTCGATGACAAACAGCACCTGTCCCCGGCATACCTTCTGTCCCTCACCGATGCAGATGCGCGTGATAAGCCCGCTCACCTGCGGACGCACCTCCACCACCTGCTGACCTTGCAGCCGGGCGGTGTATTCCGACTTCAGCGTACGGTCTTCGGGTTTCACGGTCAGCGTGCGGTAGGCAGCCGTTTCCTGCGTCGGCGGCGTCTGCCGGCAGGCGCACAATGTCAGCCCCATGAGTAGGGCTGCGAACATTTCCTTTTTCATTTGTATCCGTTTCATATTGTTATTGTTTCTAAACAGTCGGGTACAAAAATAGAGGGATACGGCAAACCGTGACGTATACATGCGGGGATGTGGGGGTGAAAGAACGGAATGTGGTGGCGAAAATCTTGCGCCATCATGCAGAACAGGAGCAATATTGATATTTGAAACCGGAAACTGTGGATGCACAAAGTTCCCGCTTCATACCCATACGGGGCATGTTCCCCTACCGTGCAGGAAACCTGCTTTTCGGTAGGAATGCGTTTTTTTGGTGGCAAACAATGCTTTTTCGGGGGTAAACACCGTCGCCTGGATTCCTCTTTCGCAGGAAAAAACCGTATCTTTGCAGCTATCAATTTACCGGATGTATAAGAAACAGAAGAAATTATGAAGAAAAGTACAATCATTACAATGGTTCTGGCAGGATTCCTTGGCTTGGTACAAGCCCAAAACAACTCCACGCTCCTGCCGGAGCATATACAGTCGTCCACCGCCATCAGCAAGGTGCTGGGTGACGGACGTAAGGTGGAAACCGTCGTACTGGAATACGATACGCCCATCAGCAACAGAAGCCTTATCCCCGGGTGCTTCCGGGTAGAGGGTAAGCAGGTGACGCGTATCTATGCCAACACAACCCCTGAACGCACCGACAAGGGTAAAGACGGGAAGTATGTCATCATCGAAGTGAAAGCGGAAGTGGATCTGGACGCACAGCCTAAGCAACCCACACCTGCCGACATGGAGAAGAAAAAGGAGCGTGACCGTATGCAGGGCGGCCCTGGTCTGCGGGCTGGCTGGAGTACGGGCGGCAACGATGAATACCCAGGCTATGCCGTGGCGGTACAGACGGCAGACATCCGGACGGCAACGGGAAAGACCTATAAGGCCACCGACACACCGATAGCAAGTACGCAGGAAAGATGCCTTGTGGCGGAGGACTTCAAACAGGAGGAGTTCGTCAGCCCCTACACGGGACAGGTGTTACCTTATAATATATACCTGCCGGAGGACTATACTCCCGAAGAACAATATCCACTGGTGCTGTTCATCCACGATGCGGGCGTGGCAAGTGGTCCTGTCACACAGACACTCTATCAGGGTAACGGGGCCACCTCATGGGCGGAACCGGAGGTACAGGCACGCCACAAGTGTATCGTCGTGGCACCCGAATACCCCTTCATCACAGTGGACGACAACTGGAACTACAGCCACCATCTCGACGCGACCATCGCCCTACTGAAAGACCTTCAGACACGCTACTCCATTGATCCGAAGCGTATCTACACCACAGGTCAGTCGATGGGCTGCATGTCGTCCATCGTGATGATGCTGAAAGAACCGGAGCTTTTCGCTGGTGCGTTGCTCGTGGCAGGCAAGTGGAATCCCACACTGATGGGACCGCTTGCCAATCAGAACATCTGGATTATCTCCTGTGAGGGCGACACCTCGTCGAACACGCTGCAAGGCGAGGCCGTGGAACTGTGGCGCAAAAACGGGCATACAGTGACCGAAGCGACATGGGACATGACCCTGCCCTCTGAACAACTCTCCGAGGAGGCGGACAAGATGCGTGCCGATGGCGGCCACCTGTTGTTCACGCACCTGACGGGCGGCAACCACCGTGCCACATGGTTCGTGGCCTACGGTATCAGAAGTGTACAGGACTGGCTGTTCGAACAGCACAGATAAGGAGACCAGCCGATGAAGAATGTATCCCTCTATACCGACCTCGCCTTCTGCCTCGTCTTCCTGCCGCTGATGCTATATGCGTTCCCGGTGGAGAGATGGTGGGGCACATATCCCGTTTACTTCACCACCTTCGCGTGCTGGCTGTATGTCACGTACTTCGCCTACAAGTATTTCATCGTCCCCGGTCTGTTCCATAGCCACCGTCACAGGGTGTATGCGCTGGCAGCGATAGCGGTATCGCTTTTAGTCACGTTCCTGTTTTCGGCCTACGAAATATCCTCGCCGTTCTACCACCTGCGCCAGCAACAGCTGGCGCAGAACCCTTTTCCCGGCTGGGGCATGAGGCAGAACCAGCAGGCGGTGTGGCTGCATTACATTCTTGTGGTGGTATTTTGCTTCGCCGTGGGGATGCTGAACGAGGCGTACCGCCAACGGCTGGCTCGCGAGGAGGTGGAGTACGAGAGAAACAAGGCGGAACTGGCATTATACAAGGCGCAGATCAACCCGCACTTCCTCTTCAACACGCTCAACACGCTTTACGGCCTGCTCATCACCCATTCCGACAAGACCGAGGCAACGCTCGAACGCTTCATCAACCTGACGAAGTACATGTACAACAATGCCAACCACGAGTTCATCCCCCTTGCGGAGGAGGTGGAGTATATCGGCCAGTACATCGACTTGCAGAAGCTGCGCCTGAACGGGTTCGCTGATGTCAGCTTCACACATCAAGTGGAGGACGAAACCATGTCCGTGCCGCCCATGATGCTCATTACATTTGTGGAGAACGCCTTCAAGTACGGCATCTCCTCCAACGAACCGTGCTTCATCCGTATCCGTTTGGAACAACGTAGCGACACGCTCCGCTTCGAGGTGGAAAACTCAGTCTTCCCACGCACAGCGGGCAGCTCCAAGCGAATGGGCATCGAGAACTGCCGCCGCAGGCTGGCACTGCTTTATCCCGACCGTCACCGGCTGAATATCGGACATGGCCGTGAAGGAACATTCCGTGTGCGGCTCGAAATTAAATCAGAGAAAGTATGATGAAAGTAATAGCCATAGATGACGAACCCATTGCACTGAGTATCATCAGCCGATACTGTGAACGGAGGGGCGGCATAATGCTGGAGACGTACAGTGCACCGCGTATCGGGATGCAGCGTATCCGCGAGTGGCTGCCAGATATCGTGCTGCTCGACATCGAGATGAACGGCACGTCGGGCATCGAGCTGGCGCGTGAGCTTCCCCCGTCCTGCTGCCTGGTATTCACCACCGCCTACGCCCACTACGCATTGGAAGGCTTCGAGGTGAACGCCGTGGATTTCCTGCACAAGCCCTATTTTTACGAGCGTTTCGACCGCGCCATGCAAAAGGCGGAGCAGTGGTTGAAGATGCACGACCTGCTCCGCGTGTCGGAATCTGCAGCCAGGCAAATCGTACTGAAGTCGGAATACAGGAACGTCACACTGTCCGTTGACAGCATCCTGTACGTAGAATCGATAGACAATTATGTCAAAGTCCATCTTGCCGACGGTACATCCGTATTCTCCAAGATTCCCCTGCGCAGCATGGAGGAGCAGCTTCCGCCGGGAGAATTTATCCGTATACACCGCTCGTTCGTGGTAGCGAAAAGTCGTATCGCGAGGTTCACCCGGGCGGAAGTGGTACTGACGAAAATGGACAAGAGCCTGCCCGTGGGTAAAAAGTATGCGGAGGAAGTGATGGTAACGTTGAAAAGGAAGGAATGACGTAAGAAACTGTCCTGTATGTCTTTCCAAGTAAGATATCTCTACCCCCAAAAGCGATTTTCAGACAATTATTAGGGAGTGGAAAATAATTTGTACTTTCGCATTCAGAAGATTTTTTTGATAGCAGATAATTCGTCCTTCCAAATACCTGTTTTACAACCTTAGCATTAGCTCGGTTTTCATTAATAAAGACTTATTGTGCCATAACCTTGTTCTTTAATCGGTTCTTTAATTTGGTTCTTAAAATCCGTTCTTTTGGACTAAATATGATACTTTGTATAGATTATAAGTGCGCTAATACCCCTTCTGAGAATATCTACGCAAATATTAGGTAGTTTCCGACAAATCATGTAAATTTGTAACACAATAAAAATTCTGGAAATATGAAATATATAAAGTATCTTCCGATTGCTCTTATGCTTTGCTTCTGTTCCTGCAAAAGTGGAAATGCAACTAGTCAGGCTACTGATATCCCACAAGACAGTATTAAAACATTCACCTTACCCGCTATCCCCGCTATGCTGAATACTCCGGAATTAAGGGCTGATTTTCTGGTACGCCATTATTGGGATAATGTCAACTTTGCAGATACTAACTATATTCATCATCCGGACATCACCGAACAAGCCTGGGCTGATTATTGCGACATTCTGAATCATGTACCCCTGAAAACAGCACAGGAGGTCATGAAAGAAACAATCCAGAAAACGGAAGTAGAAAGAAAGATGTTTGACCACATCACCGAATTGGCAGACAAATATCTCTATGATCCAAACTCACCGTTGCGAAATGAAGAGTTTTATATTCCGGTATTGGAAGCAATGATAGCCTCTCCTATCCTGAGTGAAACTGAAAAGATTCGCCCACAGGCCCGATTGGAACTCGCACAAAAAAACCGCGTAGGTACAAAAGCACTCGACTTTACGTATACATTAGCATCGGGCGCACAAGGTACGCTCTATCAGATTAAATCCGACTATACCCTCCTATTCATCAACAATCCCGGTTGCCATGCCTGTACGGAAACAATAGAAGCATTGAAAAGTATTCCCATGCTAAGCGAATTGATAAAAAAGAAAAAATTAACCATTCTCTCTCTTTATCCTGACGAGGAACTGGATGAATGGAGAAAACACCTTAGTGAATTCCCTGCCGAATGGATTAACGGATACGATAAATCATTCACCATCAAAACAAAAAATCTCTACGACCTGAAAGCCATTCCAACCCTTTATCTACTGGATGCCAACAAAAAGGTATTACTGAAAGATGCTACAGCACAGGCTATCTATAATAATTTGCCAATGCAATAATAATGTGCTAATGTGTTAATATGCCAATGTGCCAATTACCATGCGGCGTGGCAGCGCAGCCAATTGGCACATTGGCATATTGACACATTGGCATATTACCACATTATTTTTGTTATTCTGAATTTTCTTCCTATCTTTGCCGTGCATTGGTTCGCAACCTCTTCTTATTCGGAAGAATGCGATTAAAAGGGAATCAGGTGTAAATCCTGAACAGTCCCGCTGCTGTAAGTTCCAATGAATTATGTTATGAACAACTACCACTTTAGCCACTGGGAAAATCCTGGGAAGGCGTTCGTAACAGGAACAAGTCAGAAGACCTGCCATGCTATCTTTTTTCATTGCTTTCGAGGAAAAAGCGTTGAGTCTAATGAGCCGGATAAGTTCTATCCATCATTTCATTCACCACTCTGATTCAGAGAAAGTATATTTTTTTTAATAAACTCTGCCAAGTTTATTTATATGTCCGGCCGAAGGGATTTCGCCCGGACATTTTAATGCAAAACTAATGAGATGAACAAATTGAGCCAGATCATTAAGTATAAACTCTGGGGTACGGTTGCCTGTTACCTTTTCTATATTCCTCTGCTTTCTGCGCAGCAGCAAAAAGTGGATACCACACATATTTATTCGATCCCCGAAGTGATTGTTGCCGACCGCTACCAGACACGGGAAGTACGTTCGACAGCTCCCATACAAGTTTTTTCTAAAGAAGAACTTAAAAACCTGCATGCATTACAGGTCTCTGATGCAGTGAAACATTTCGCAGGAGTAACCATCAAAGATTACGGTGGTATCGGAGGACTGAAAACCATATCTCTACGCAGCCTGGGAGCACAGCATACAGCCATAGGATATGACGGTATTACTTTAACGGATTGTCAAACGGGACAAATTGATATCGGACGTTTCTCATTAGACAATGTAGACCGGTTATCGCTCAGCAATGGACAAAGCGACAACATATTCCAACCTGCACGCTTCTTTGCATCCGCAGGGTTACTGAATATCCAGACGTTGACTCCACGATTCAATGACAATAAAAAAACAAACATCAGTGGTTCTTTTAAAACCGGTTCGTGGGGGCTGATCAATCCTTCTCTAATGATAGAGCAAAAAATAAGTAAGAAATGGGCGTTCTCTGCCAATAGCGAATGGATGTCAGCAGATGGCCAATATCCTTTCACACTCTATTATGGTGATAAAAATGATATGACTTCCCGCGAGAAAAGAAAAAATACGCAGGTAGAAAACTTACGTGCCGAAGCCGGACTATTCGGAAACTTCTCTGCGACGGAACAGTGGCGGATGAAAGCATATTACTATCAATCATCACGCGGGTTACCCAATGCCACTTCACTGTATTATGACTACGCGGCACAGCACTTATGGGATAAAAACGTTTTTGTGCAAAGTCAGTACAAAAAGGAATTTAACCGCCAATGGGTGTTCCAGACCTCAGCAAAATGGAACTGGAGCTACCAGCGTTATCTGGACCCTACTTACAATAACTCAGAAGGCAAACAGGATAACAGTTATTATCAGCAGGAATATTATCTGTCAGCATCGGCACTCTTCCGGGCGTTGGACAATCTTTCGTTTTCACTCTCTACAGACGGAAGTATCAATACCCTCAATGCCAACCTGCACGAATTCGCCTATCCTACACGCTACTCATGGCTGACGGTAGTAGCCGGAAAATACGTAAATGAATGGTTGACACTTTCAGCTTCGGCACTCGCTACAGTGATTAATGAAAAAACTCAGCAAGGAGCCAGTGCAGGTAATCACCGTAAACTAACTCCCTATGTAAGTGCTTCATTCAAACCTCTCAGCAGCGAGGAATTCCGAATTCGCTTTTTCTATAAGGACATTTTCCGCCTGCCCAACTTCAACGATTTATATTATGGCGAAGTAGGCAATATCGATTTACGCCCGGAGAATACCCGGCAATATAATATCGGCGTTACATATAACAGAGCTATCTCTGAGTTCCTCCCCTATCTCTCTGCAACCATAGATGCCTATTATAATAAGGTGTCGGACAAGATTATCGCTACCCCAACAAAAGATATCTTTGTATGGAGTATGACCAATCTGGGAAAAGTAGAAATAAAAGGAGTGGATGTCACCGGAAACATAGTATTGCAACCGATGGAGAAACTGCGTATCAATCTCTCCGGAAACTATACTTACCAGCGCGCACTGGATGTGACCGATCCGGTAAATGAACCTCAAAAAAGAACTTACAAGCACCAGATTGCTTATACCCCCCGTGTATCAGGTTCGGGACAAGCGGGAATAGAAACACCCTGGATTAATTTCTCGTACGCATTCCTCTTTTCCGGGAAACGCTACACACAAGGAGAAAATATAAGTACGAACCGTCTGGATGGTTATAGCGATCATAGCCTTTCGGCAAACCGTGATTTTAAAATCCGAAATATAAATACGTCACTCAGTTTAGAAGTACTCAATCTGTTGGATAAGAATTATGAAATCATCAAAAACTTCCCCATGCCGGGACGTTCGGTACGTGCTACACTGAAAGTTACCTATTAAATAACCTTATGATGAAATATAAATATCTCATATATCTGCTCTTCTCTCTGCTACTACATGCCTGTGATGACATGGTGGATCAGGACATACCCGGTGGAAACAGTAACGGAAATATCACAGAAACCGGAACATCCGAAATGTATGTACTCAACGAAGGACTTTTCAATCTGAACAACAGTACTTTGATGCGTTATTCGTTCAAAGACGGCCGGATGGATATGAATTATTTCCGTAGCCTCAATCGTCGCGGACTGGGTGATACTGCCAACGACCTCGCCATTTACGGAGAGAAACTTTATATTGTAGTCAATGTTTCGAGCCAGATAGAGGTGATAGATTTACAATCGGGGCTTTCGCTAAAGCAGATTCCAATGCTGACGGAAAGCGGTAGTTCACGACAGCCGCGATACATCACTTTCCACAAAGACAAAGCCTATGTATGTTCGTCCGACGGAACAGTAGCACGGATAGATACGACATCACTCGTCGTTCAGGATTATGTCAAGGTAGGACGAAACCCGGACGGCATCTGTGTACAGGGAGATAAACTCTATGTTTCCAACTCCGGAGGACTTGACTGGGACGGAGCAGGCGTGGATAATACCGTATCCGTTGTTAGCACAGCCCCCTTTAAGGAAATCAAAAAAATACAGGTAGGCCCCAATCCCGGTAAAATAGCAGCAGACGAATACGGTCATGTGTATGTAGCTACCCGTGGAGAAAATATTAGCACAGGAGACTATAACTTCGTACAGATAAATACGACCACCGATGAAGTGGCACAAGTTTACAACGAGAAAGTAATGAACTTTGCCATTAATGACCAGCTTGCGTATTTATATAATTTCAACTACGGCACACAGACGGCACAGATAAAAGTATTCAATCTGCAAACAGAAACCACTCTGCGTGAGAACTTCATTACAGACGGTACGGAAATACATACTCCTTACAGCATTTGCATCAATCCTTATAGCGGAAACGTATACATCACGGAAGCCTACAACTACCAGGTGAGTGGAGATGTATTATGTTTCAATCCGCAAGGAGAACTACAATACAGTCTTCAAAGTATCGGACAAAACCCGAATGCAATAGCCTTCTCTGATAAGAGTTCACAAAGCAATGGGGGTGGGTCAACTGAAGATCCCCGGGCTGCCGCTTTTGCCAATAAGGTATTGGAATATCATCCCGCTCCGTCACAATATACCAATACCACTACTACCGCTTACAAAGAAGGATTCACCTACGAGCAAGTATTGGAATATGCTACCGAGCGAATACAGAATCGCTTTCTACTCTCGTTGGGTGGATTCGGAGGAAACATCATATTGGGATTCAATCAACCGATTCGCAATGTGTCAGGTGAGTATGACTTTAAAGTATACGGCAATGCTTCGTATAACATGTATGGCACAAGCACAGGCAAACCGGGCGGTAGTGCCGAACCGGGTATTGTACTGGTATCAAAAGATGTGAATGGCAATGGTCTGCCGGATGACGAATGGTATGAACTGGCAGGAAGTGAGTATGGCACAGATACGGAAACGCGTGGATATGAAATTACCTATCATCGTCCTCAGTCAGCGAACACAAATGTACTTTGGACGGATAATCAGGGGAAGGACGGATTTATTCTCCGAAACAGTTTCCATACGCAAGCTTCATACTATCCGGCATGGATAGCAGAAAATGAAATTACTTTCCGGGGAACACGCCTGAAAGACAATGCAGTGAAGGAAAACGGTATGTGGGTAGGTTATTGTTATGCCTGGGGATATGCAGATAATCATCCGAACAGTACGGAAATGTCTCAGTTTAAAATAGACTGGGCTGTGGATGCCGATGGCAACAAAGTCGTGCTGGACGAAATTGATTTTGTGAAAATATATACAGCAATCAATCAGGATGCCGGACCAATGGGAGAAATCTCTACGGAAATAATGACGGTGGAAGATTTACATTTCGACAATTAAATAAACTCAATTAATAAATTATTAAATCAAGACAACAAGATGAAAAAATTATCTTTATTAATGCTGTTATCAGTATTTGTATTTTGGGGATGTAGCAATGATGACGATGAAGTAAAAAATGAAGTAACTATTAGCTTTGAAAATCAACTAACGGAAGAGAATAGTGAATTCATCTCTAACGCAAGCGAACCTAACGGCATAAATTTCCAAAAAGACACGTTCAAAGATTCTCAAAGCCTGGCGACATTTGAACATTCCTATGCAGATTGGGGAAGCGGATACAGTTTTGCTTCATTTACTTATACCAACAAAACTGATAATGAAACAGGTAATAGCCCGGCTCCTATTTGTGGAAAAGCCAAAATAGGTAAAGTATATCTGGCTGCTAATAGCTCGGAAGGAGAATGGGGAAACTCTGCATTTATGACTATCAATAATCCGGATAAATACAGCATTAAAGGTGCTTGGATCACAAACAGTACGTGGGCTTATATAGGTATGACTGAAGGAGACGGATATGCTAAAAAATTTAAAGCTGGAAGTTGGTTTAAAGCTATAGCAGTTGGTTACAATAGTGAAAATAAAGAGATAGGAAGACTCGAATATCTATTGGCAGACTATAAAACGGATACTGATTTGCCTATAAAAGACTGGGTATGGTTTGATATGTCATCTCTGAAAAATGCAGTTAAAATAAACTTTGTTACAAGTTCTTCAGATCCGGGAACTGCCAATTTTTTCTGTCTTGACGGCATCACCCTCATCGAAAAATAAAAAACTATTATGATATTCACTCTTAAGAGTGAATATCATTTACACATAAACAATTTAAATTATGAAAACATTTATTGCTACCTTATTTCTCTCCTTTTTTATCTTCTCATGTACAGACAATGAAATCATTACAGATTTGAATACTGAAAAAGAAAATACTCCCACTACACGAAGTGCAGGCGATGGAGTATATGATTTATTGGGATATGGATACAATTGTTTCTATTCTGATTTTAAAGATCCATTGTATGCGAAAGCTAAAATAATAGATTTAGATCGATTAGAAAAAGGATTAGGACGAGATCCAATAACAGGACAAGAAGTTGTTTTCAATCCTTCAAAAATAGAAACGTCTTTATTACATGGTAAAACCGAAACAAAAACAGTATATGGTTCGTCCGTAAGAACATTAACTGAAAACCTTAATATTAATGCCACTGCAAAAGTCGGAACAAAAGATTTAAATTTATTTTCTTTAGATTTAGAAGCAACAATAAATTCAGGCGGAACAAGCGAAAATCGAGATGCCTTCTATAGAGTAGATGCACTAAAAATGACTCGCCGAATAACCTTGCCATATACAACACCTTCAAGGTTGAAATATTTTTTTACTGATGAATTTTTATCTGATTTAAAAAACTTATCCGGTAAAGATTTACTTGAAAAATACGGTACTCATGTTATGACTGATATTTTATTAGGTGGTAATTTTTCAGCATTCTATACCGGAAAATATACAAGTACAGAATCTACTCAATTATTAGACTTTAAGGCTTCATCTAACTTTTTAATGTCATCAATTACAGCAAATGTACATTACGATAATAAGTTATTTAACAGCTTTAAAAATGTGAACATATACATCAAGACACAAGGAGGTTCTCAAGTAATTACATCTATAATAAGTCAAAATGCTAATGGAGATTTAGATAATGTAACTTTTGATTACGCAAGTTGGATGAATAGTGTAACAACTGAGACCGAATCATTAATAGGAATAGGTAATCCTGATACTAAATTTTATCTATTAAGTGAATTTATTGATGATTTATCAAAGAAAAAAGAAATAGAATTAGCGTTACGCTTAAAAAAAACTAATTATACTATAGGAATAATTCTCACATCACCTTACACAAAATTCAATTCTAATGAATCCGGAAAAGGTTTCTTAACTGAATTCCCAAACTCTGGAGGAAATACAGTTCTTCTTCCTATCATGTATCTAAGACCTCCATACAATGAAACAGGTTTATTTCTTTTAGAACTCGAAAACGATTATATAAAATTGAAAAGAAGAGAAAACGAATATCTAGATAATACTTGCAAAATTACAATTAACAAGAACAATAATACCCAACATTGGAAAATAGAGTTTGTAAATGGGAACAATTACTTCAGACTAAAAAACATTGCCAATAATTTATATCTTTCATCGTTTGATCTTAAATTCTACAAAGACTCAACTGTAATTGATGATAACAAGCTCTATTGGTGTTCTTCTTCTAATAACATCTAATAATTACTCAACCCAAAAACATATACTTTCTTAGGGAAAATATATAGATAAAATAATAGGAAGAAAATGGAATATAATTTTCTTCCTATTATTTTTTCATCATATTACATAAGCATTATTTTTTTCTTTTTACTAAATTTATATTACAACATTCAATAGTCTACATACTACTATCAAATGCATGTCCATACATTTTCTGTTTTGTGTACTCTTCCCTATTTTACCAAAGCTATCAAGAATTAGAAAACAAATATTGTGATAAAAAAGATAATTACTCTTCCACAATAATTCAAAACAAACAATATACCAATAAGTTGATTCAAATAAAAAAGCCATATTGATCATAGAAAAAAGTAATAGAACGTAAATTCATACATACCAATTTCCTAAAATTTGGAAAAACAATTATGGTTGAGCAATCTATAATCAATTATTCACTTTCCATATTCTCTTTTAAAGTTTCACACCTTACAGATTTTCCGTACCGAAACATATCTAAAAGCACTTTACTCCAACAAAAAGACATAAATTCATTGCACATGAAAAAGAAAAGCACTAATTTCAGCAAGTAAAACCAAATATCTAAAGAAATGAAATTACCTTTTGCTGAATCATAGAAAATAAAATGATAAAGCCCATCCGTAAAAGCACCCTCAGGAATGTGAATAATAAAGTAAAGCCACAATTCTTATTATTAAAGAGCCGCAGCTATTTTGCGTACTTGCGCCAACCGCTTCATAAACGTTTCATCTTTACGAGTGGTTTGCATATTATATTTCAACTGTAAGCGCATCAACGGTTCTGCTTCAATCCCTAAGGCGGCTTCAAAGAGTAATGCAGTTTTTTCCGTCATTGGACGACGGGCATTCAATATCTCGTTCAAAACGGAATATGCCAACCCCATTTGCTCTGCCAGCTTTCGTTGCGATATTCCTCTATACTCGATTTCATCTTTCAAAATCTCACCCGGATGTGTCGGGTATGCGGGAGTAAGATTGTTCGCAATCATTTGAGGGTTAATCTCTTGTTTGGTAGTACTCATATCTGTTCCTCCTATTTATAATGATTCGACAATTCTGTTATGCTGCATATTGTTGCGATAATTTCGCCATCCTTGATTTGTTCTTCGAACTCGATACGATATTGATCGTTCACCCTTACCGAGGATAATCCCGCTTTATCACCTTTTAATTTCTCATAATTCAGCGAATTATATTGTGCGAGAGCCGTTACATCAGCTTTTTCAATCATCAAATCAATGATGCGAATATACTTACGAATAATCTGCGGTTGAAAACGGTGTTTTTTATCCGCCTTTCCTGTGATATATAAATCTCGTAAATACTCCTTATCAAAAATTATCTCCATATCGATTAGCTTTACAAATACAAATATAACACCATTTACCTGCATTCGCAAATATTGCGAACTTTTTTATTATGATTTATGCATTTCCCAGCCTAAAAGTTCTTTCGTTATCGTACACCTGCATCCGGTGTACAGGTTTAATAGAATTTCTATTCCATGTCAAGTACCTATTGCATTCACTCCAAATGCAACAGGTATTTTTTATTACCCCATCCTATCAAAAAGTCAGTATTTCATTGTCTATATCAAAGTAAAACAGTAAATTCGGCAAGTAAAACCAAATATCTAAGGAAATGAAATTACCTTTTGCTGAATCATGGAAAATTAAAATGGTAGAACCCATCCGCAAAAGCACCCGTCAGGAACGTGAGCAATGGATAAAAGAGGCACACTACAATGTATTTCAACTAAAAGCCGACCAAGTCTATATTGACCTCATCACCGACTCCGGTACCGGAGCTATGAGTGATCGCCAATGGGCAGGAATGATGTTAGGAGACGAGAGCTATGCCGGAGCTTCCTCATTCTTCAAGCTAAAAGACAAAATCACCCAGTTAACAGGATTCGAATATATTATTCCTACCCATCAGGGACGTGCTGCTGAAAATGTACTATTCTCTTATCTTGTACACGAAGGAGATATCGTACCGGGAAACTCACACTTCGATACTACCAAAGGTCATATCGAAGGACGCAAAGCCCTCGCACTGGATTGCACGATTGATGAAGCGAAGCAAACACAACTGGAAATTCCCTTTAAAGGGAACGTGGATCCTGCCAAGTTAGAGAAAGCCTTACAGGAACATGCCGACCGAATTCCCTTTATCATAGTAACCATCACCAATAACACAGCCGGCGGACAGCCCGTTTCTATGCAAAACTTACGGGAAGTACGTGCTTTGGCCGACAAATATAATAAACCGGTACTTTTCGATTCAGCCCGCTTTGCCGAAAATGCCTACTTTATCAAAACGCGTGAAGAGGGATATGGCAATAAAACAATCAAAGAAATCACACGCGAAATGTTTGACTTAGCAGATGGTATGACCATGAGTGCCAAGAAAGACGGTATCGTAAATATGGGAGGCTTTATTGCCACCCGTCGTAAAGAATGGTATGAAGGAGCAAAAGGCTTCTGTGTACAATATGAGGGGTATCTTACGTACGGAGGAATGAACGGACGCGATATGAATGCTCTTGCCATTGGTCTGGATGAGAACACTGAATTCGATAATCTTGAAACACGTATCCATCAGGTACAATACCTCGCAAAGAAACTGGATGAATATGGTATCCCTTACCAGCGTCCTGCCGGAGGACATGCCATCTTTGTAGATGCTCCGAAGGTACTGACTTGTGTACCGAAAGAAGAGTTTCCGGCGCAAACACTAACGATTGAATTATATCTGGAAGCCGGTATCCGTGGATGCGAAATAGGATACTTGCTGGCAGACCGTGATCCGGTAACCCGACAGAATCGCTTCAGCGGATTGGATCTGTTACGCCTTGCTATCCCCCGTCGTGTATATACTGACAATCATATGGATGTGATTGCCGCCGCATTAAAGAATGTATACGATCGCAGAGAAAACGTAACACGTGGAGTACGTATTGCATGGGAAGCTCCATTAATGAGGCACTTCACTGTACAACTGGAAAGATTATAATAATGTGCTAATGTGCCAATTACCATGCGGCGTGACAGCGCAGCTAATTGGCACATTGGCACATTAGCATATTGGCATATTATTGATACGTTCCATAAACGATATCATACGGCTGAGCCTTTAAGAATTTTCCAATAATCCCCATCAACTCAGTCAACTTCTCTTCCATTTCTTTACGATGCCCTGCCGCATCAAAATCATAGATATCTCTGAATCCAACTGCCTTTCCTTCGGCATTAAAGTAAACAGTAGAGCATCCAAAAGCATAATCAAAATCGGTATTATCATAAAATGAAATCGCCTGCGAACGATATTTCACTCCATTGATCGTAACATAAGAAATAGATCCAATCCCTTTTCCGGCTGCAAACTGAGGTTCTGCATGAGCAGCTACCTTCTGAAAAATTTCGTCAGAAAGTACCATCGTCTCTCCTTTTCCTATCAAATAATGACGAAGGCATTCGCACTCAAATTCTGTATTCAGTTTTTCAAGCATCTGCGTCAACTTATCATTTATTTGTTTCAATACCACATCCCAAAAACCGTTTTGTTTCTGTACTCCCATAGTCGTTTTGTTTTTAAATTGATACTATCTTCCAAATGTATAAATTTCTAAAGAAGAGACAAACAAAAACTCCGGATAATCTGTTTATAAAATATATATTAAACAATTAACGTAGAAAATTATGGCAGAAGATTATGAACTCATTGACAATGAAGAAAATAGAAGATACGAGTTTCGCATTGATGGCCACATCGCCAAAATAGAATATATAAAGACCCCGAACGGAGAAATATACCTGACTCATACTGAAGTTCCACGAGCTTTGGGAGGTAAAGGAATAGGCTCCCAGTTGGTAGAGAAAGCACTAAAAGACATCGAACAAAAAGACTTACGTCTGGTGCCACTTTGTCCGTTTGTAGCCGGATATATTCACAAACATCCGGAATGGAGACGTATCGTAATGAAAGGTTTTCATATTCAATAAAAATTAAAAAGATATGGGAAAGAAAATAGAATATTCAAATGGTGAAATGACCATTATATGGCAACCTGAACTTTGCCAGCATGCAGGTATTTGTGTCAAAATGTTACCTAATGTATACCACCCCAAAGAAAGGCCGTGGATACAAATTGAAAACGCAACCACAGAAGAGTTGATTGCACAGATCAAAAAATGCCCTTCGGGAGCATTAAGTTATAAAATGAATAAAAATAAATAGAAAAGGAAACTATATAGAAAGTCTGCTAAAGTAACAAATGTGTAATTTTAGAAACGCAGATTTACGCAAATTATCGCAAATCCAATTAACATTTGCGTAAATCTGAGTAAATCTGCGTTTTATGAATAGCTAATTTTACTTTCAGCAGATTCTGTCCTTTAATGCTTTTCCATATATTTTTTCTTCTCCTTCTTACTCATCTCCTGCATGATAATCTCTTGAGGGTGTTCAGAAACATAGAGTTCTCCAACAGCCGGTTTACCCGTCTTCCCCGGAGAAAGATAAAAGCAGGGAACAAACGTGAACTTACGCATGTCAGGACAATAGATACTAAAACGCAGATGTGAACCTCGTTCATAATTACTCCCGCCAATGATTCCAAGAGGTTGTCCGGGGATAACCTGATCTCCCGGAGAGACCAAAATGCCATTATCACGAAACAAGATGTAACGGGCAAAAGTACCATCATCCTGGCATATCTCTACTAAATTCTCTTTTGCACTAAAGCTCTTATGCTCTGCTTCCGAAGCTGAATTATCTTGTACTTCGGTTACTATGCCACGACGAGCAGCTACAATGGTATCTCCATCGGCAGTCTTAAATGAGATACCTGTAAGCCGGGATTTATCATCACTGCCCAAAACCTTTTCCAAAGAGACCATGTGTTTCATACGTACCCGTTTACCTTCTGTAAGCGGAAAGAGATATACAAAATTAGTATCCGTTTTAGCGTGCCAGTCGCCTTTAGTGATATTAGAACGATAAGAGAAACCTATACCTGCATTTTCTGTAACCGGCTTCAAGGTCAGTAATCGTGTTTTTCTACGAGAGAATGCGGTTGCCTTATGGGTATCTCCTTCCTGAAGAGAGAGGGTACCACTCAAACGGGTAAAGGTCAAAGCAACCGTATAGGGAGTATATGATATATTATCAGCATAAAAAGTCACCTCTCCTTTTCCCGAACGTTCGTAAGTAATCGTAACCGGACTATTCTGAGCTACAACCCAAATGGGCATCAGGAAAAGAATAGTACTTAAGCAGTGTTTTAGTTTCATAGTATTCTGTTTTTTTATATTTAATCAATCTGCCAGGTCATCACAAACTCAGGATGAATCAGATAATGAATCCGGAAGTTACGCTGTTGCTCCGTTCTATATTCATGAGCCAGAAAGACGCCTTGCTGCTCTGTTGTAAAAGGTTCGATATGCAGATGTTCCCGAAAGTATACTTCGGGAGTATTCAAACACTTGAACATGACTTCTTTGGCTGACCAATGCAACAGAAGGCTCCAGGTATCATCTTCCCCATAGGGAACGAGCTGTTCATCCTCCCGCATATACTTATGCGCCACTTTGTGTACACGCCGACTATATTGCTCAATATCAATACCAACCGGTTTTTCTTCACTCAAGATAACAGCTACGTAACCTTTAGTATGCGAAATACTGATAAAATAAGAGTTATCTGCCAGATAAGGTTTTCCACTTGGTTCGTAACACACCTCTTTATGCACACCCACCAAGTGGAATAGTAACGCACGGACAGAAAGCCATTCCTGTTTACGGTGCGGAGCATTAAAACGTTGCAGCTCCTCTTCGTAATACGCTCTCTCCGGAAGTAAACCAAGTAAAACATCTATCGGTTCCTCCATCTTCCAGATTCCCCATTGGAAAGAAGGTTCTCTATGCTGCAGAAATAATGCCATAATTATGCATCCTCTTCTGTTTGAGGTTGGTTGATGATAAATTTAACTTTCAGAATGCGACGATTATCCATCTCAAGTACTTCAAACTCATAGTTCAGATAAGAAACCTTTTCATGAAGTACAGGGAACTCCCCTTTTATCTCAAGTAAAAGCCCCGCTAATGTATCAGCATCACCAACCACTCTTTCAAAATCATCTTCATCAAGTTTTGTGATCTTATAGAAATCACTCAACTGAGTCTTGGCCTCAAAAACCCACGTATGATCATTCAGTACAGCGTAAGTACGCTCTTCATCGTCATATTCATCATGAATCTCACCTACAATCTCTTCGATAATATCCTCCATTGTTACAATGCCGGAAGTTCCTCCAAATTCATCAACCACAATGGCAATATGTATCTTATTAGCCTGAAAATCACGTAAAAGATCATCTATCATCTTTGTTTCAGGCACAAAGTAAGCCGGACGAATCAGAGACTGCCAACGAAAATTATCACCCTTGTTGACATGAGGTAAAAGATCTTTTATATAAAGCACTCCTTTTATGTTATCACGGGAACCGGAATAAATAGGAATACGAGAATAAGCATTATCTACAATACATTTCATCACGTCCTTAAACGAAGTACGTATGTCAAGGTCTACCACATCCAGGCGGGAAGTCATCACCTCCTTTGCTGTCTCACCTCCAAAGCGAATAATACCTTCGAGTATGTTGTTTTCCTCAGAAAGTTCGGCTTTATCAGTCAGTTCCAATGCCTGTGAGAGTTCGTCAACCGAGATATTATGATTCTTACGCGTAAAATGTTTATTCAAAAAAGTAGTAGAACGTACCAGCACTGCAGAAATCGGCCTAAAGACTTTGCGCAACAGATAAATGCCCGGAGCGGCAAAACGACAAAAAGCCAATGTTTTCTGTGCCGAATAAATCTTTGGCATAATCTCACCAAAAAGTAACAACAGAAAAGTTAGGATTACTGTTAATATCAAAAACTCCGCAACAGGTGAATGAAAAATAAAAACATTCATGAAAAAGAAATTGCAGAGCATAATTATCGTCACATTAACAAAATTATTGGTGATCAGTACAGTTGCCAGCAAGCTCTCTGAATTTCCAAGCAAACTACTGATTTTCTCATCCGAGGGATGATTACGTGACTCTATTTCATTGAGGTCGGAAGGAGATAATGAAAAAAAAGCTATTTCTGATGCAGAAGCAAAACCGGAGGCGAGCAAAAGCACACCGGCCAAAATAATAGCTACAATTGCCGAAAAGGAAGGTGGGTTTACGGTTATACCGTTAAAAATGTCTGCCAAATGGCATAAATAAGCGTCTGGGTCCAAAATCCTGGGTTTTAGTTAAACAATTATTTAGTTGACAGTGGACAATTGATAATTGACAGTTATGATGCAGCATGATGTGCAGCCAATTGTCAATTATCAATTATCAACTGTCAATTTAGAACGGCAAATCATCTGCCGGATTATTCTGTATAGGGTTAGCTTGCGATTGCTGTGGCTGCACAGTCGGTGCACCCTGCTGAGCTGCCGGAGTATATGAAGAAGCACCTGGTGCAGTATTCTTAGGAGTCAACATCTCCATATTATCTACGAATATTTCTGTAATATACCGCTTGGCACCCGTCTGATCGTCGTAAGAACGGCTTCTTATTTTTCCTTCAATATAAAGCTTATCACCTTTGTGAACATATTTCTCTGCCGTTTCTGCCAGTCCACGCCACAACACAAGATTGTGCCACTCTGTTCTTTCGGGCACTTGCGTTCCGTTAGCCAAAGTATATGCACGGTCGGTAGTAGCTAAAGGAAAAGTTGCCACAGCAATACCTGTATCCAGATATCTAACCTCCGGGTCTTTACCAACATTTCCTAACAATATCACTTTATTTACTGACATATCATTCTATATTTATATTATTTTGTGCCAAAATTAAACAGAAATACAACACCAAACAAGTTTTTATACATATTTCTCCAGGAAAGCATGTATCAATTTGGGCACGGCATATTGCTCTAACTCGTCAATCCTCACTTTCAGGTAAGAAGAGAAAGAAACAGTATCTTCCGGCAAGCTAACTTCATAGAAATTAGCATAAAGCACCCGGTGAGAAAGCACATGTTTCACATCCCGGCAGACCAAACGAACCATAGGAACTTCTCCTCCAACGAATAATTCAGTGAATTCCGGAAGAGCCAGGAACGCCTCTTCTGTAACAGATTCTGCCGTTTCTATCAACGGCAATTCAAAGAGATTTTTCCAAATATCATTTTCCGTCCGTTTATTAATAAAAGTATATGCACCCGCACGTACATACATATAATTGAGATAACGGTTTGTTGTCTTTGTCTTATGCTGTTTTACGGGAAGCTGCTGGACTGTCCCTTTCGCCAGTGCCATACAACCATCTGCTAATGGGCAAAACAGGCAAGCCGGAGCTTGCGGAGTACACTGTATCGCCCCAAAATCCATAATAGCCTGATTATAAATAGCCGGCTGAGTCTTATCCAACAATTCACCGGCCAACGAAGCAAATAGTTTTTTCCCTTCCGTAGAGTCTATAGCAGTTTCAATCCCAAGATAACGCGACAATACCCGATATACATTACCATCGACCACCGCATAAGGCATATTATAAGCAAAGGAACAAATGGCAGCTGCCGTATACTCTCCTACTCCCTTCAAGCCCAATACTCCCGAATAAGTGTTAGGAAATACCCCATTCATACTACGGGCAGCAGCATGAAGATTGCGTGCACGGGAATAATATCCCAGTCCCTGCCAAAACTTCATTACCTCATCTTCATCAGCTTCGGCAAGTGTCTTCACATCAGGGAAGCGTTCAATAAAACGCACAAAATAATCATACCCTTGTACAACCCTTGTCTGTTGCAAAATGATTTCAGAAATCCATATCAGATAAGGATCAGAAGACTCCCTCCAGGGTAAGTCACGTTTATGTTCGTGATACCAGTTTATTAGTGTTTCGCTGAAGTTATTCATTAAAATAATGTATTAATATAGCAACGTAAAAAATACGTTATTTGCCTTATTAATGCACCTCATAGCCAACTAATACATTGGCATATTGGTACATCAGAACCGTAATTCGTGTACAAAAGTAGCTCTTTTTAAATCTAACAAAACTTAAGGAAGAGACTTTTTTATAAAATTGTTCAGAATATATTTTTTTGAGAGCTTAAAAAGCTATATATTTGCAGTCCAAAAAATTAGAAAGAACATAGTAATAATATT
>ERZ1108168.89-NODE-89-length-90728-cov-6.868395_pt1 | contig 90728 bp, 72 predicted proteins | sample MGYA00403704_ERZ1108168 | MGnify/ENA primary metagenome ERZ1108168 (study PRJEB35170, sample SAMEA104062421) | human gut metagenome | biome: human gut; feature: human-associated habitat; material: faeces | place: Denmark | collected 2012-06-12 ...
ACAGTAAAACAATCAAGAAACTGTGAAGGAAAACAGTAGATATTAACCAAAATGTGTAAAGTGAATACAGGCATAGTCATAACATTGTTAATGCCACATCAGGCATCCTATTCTTTATATTATAAAAGTACGTATTTTATAGGTGTAAATTATGCATATTAAATATGGGTTAATTAGGTAATTAACGGAGATTTAAATACGTTATTTTGTAATGAATAAATAGTATATAATAAAACGTTGTTTATCAATGAAATAGTGTATTGAAATACTATAAAAATATATTCAACTCATTATTTATAATAAAGAGATAATTGATGATTTGTGAATTCTGGTTGTTATTAAGAAAAGTGTTTCAATAAACGTTCGTTTAATGGCACACTTTTTTTGAGGTCTTTTTAAGAGAAATATTTAATGGAGGAATACATGAAAATATTAATTTTTCCGGAAGATCATATTATTGAATATCAAAGATATACAACGTAAAAAAAAAATGTTTTGAATTTTATATATAGAAATATTTTGTACTTCTAATTATACGTTTTACCTTTGTGCCATTAAACGAACGTTTATTGAAACGTTTTTATCTTCTAAACGCTTCGTTTCCAATATTAAATAAATTCTAAAAAGTTGACGGTTTGAAAGAGGTTCTATGTCTCATTCAAACCGCGAAGCGCACCCGAAACTAAGGAAAAAACTTCCCAATCATTTCTCGTAAATGTCTGAACAACAACAATATTGGTTTGCCGCCCGTACTCGCGACAAGCAAGAATTTGTCATCCGGGATTCTTTAGAAAAATTGAGAGCCGATATTAATATTGAATATTATCTTCCTACTCAATTTGTTATTCGCCAATTAAAATACCGTCGTAAATGTGTTGAAGTTCCTGTTATTAGAAACTTGATCTTTGTTCGTGCCACTAAACAGGATGCCTGCGATTTATCAAATAAGTATGGTGTTCAACTTTATTATATAAAGGACTTTGTGACTCGTGCTATGCTTATTGTTCCCGATAAACAGATGGAGGACTTTAAACAAATAATGGATCTTAATCCCGATAATATCAGCTTTGACAATGAAGTTCTCACTGTTGGTAGTAAAGTTCGTGTGATGAAAGGTGATTTATGTGGTGTTGAAGGTGAGTTGGCTTTAGAGGCTAATAAAACTTATGTCATCATTCGTATTGAAGGTGTATTGACAGCCAGCGTAAAAGTGGCGAAAAGTTATTTGAAAGTAATCAGTTAATTTTATGAATAAAACAGAAGAATTGCAGCAACTTGCTCAAAAATCACTCTACTTAGGTTTGGATGGTGACCCAATTTACGCAGAGCATTTTAGTCGTTTGAATAAAGAAATTCAGATTCTTTCCGATGCTCTTTATTCTGTTAAGGGTGATACTCCCGAAGAAGAAGCCGGTATTTGCCTGGCTTTGTTAATGGGTTACAACGCTACTATCTATAGTGATAAAGATAAGGAAGCGAAAAAACAGTCCATTCTCGATCGTGCCTGGGAGGTATTAGAGCAACTTCCTCCTTCTTTATTAAAATGTCAGTTGCTGACGTATTGTTATGGTGAAGTTTTTGAGGATGAGTTAGCACAAGAAGCTCATGCAATCATTGACAGTTGGCAGGGGCGAGAGCTGACGGCCAAAGAGCAAGAGATTGTTGAGAATCTTCGGAATTTGGAGGAAAATCAATATCCATATAGTAATTTTGAATAATGGTTCTGCCTTATTTTTTTACAAATATAAATTGAGGATTTCATAACTTATATTCCCTTTGTTACATAATATGACTTTTTGATTTATTTCTCGTAGAGAATAATCCTTTTTCTCGTAGAGAATCGGGATGTTTCTCGTAGAGTTTCTTATCATTCCTCGTAGAGAAAAAAGTGTTATATGCAATTGCTTGATAACTAATGTTTTATGTAACGCTATAAATGTATTTATATTTCTTAATATAGAAATAGCACTTTTTTTAAGAAACCATTGTCTGATATTTTTTAATTCGTTACAAATTTGTTTTTTTACCTATATGATAACTGACCTGTATAAAAGTTTATAGTATATCTATATATTATAGGTCAACCCCACAAGATATTTACTTAAAATAGATACTCAAATGAAAGCTTGTTTTATGGGCTTAGGTTACATTGGCCTTCCTACTGCTATTATAGCAGCTAAACACGGTATTCAAGTTACCGGTGTTGATATTAATCCGAAAGTTGTTGAGATGACCAATCAGGGGCAATTACATATCATTGAACCGGGTATGCAGGAACTTCTTCAGGAAGTTGTTTCTGCGAAGCAGTTAAAAGCTTCTACTACTCCTGAAATCAGTGACGCCTATTTTATGGTAGTACCCACTCCCTTTAAGGGTAATCACGAACCGGATATTTCGTATGTGGAATCTGCAACCCGTGCAGTAATACCCTTGTTGAAGGAAGGTGACTTATATGTTATCGAATCTACTTCACCGGTAGGCACAACAGATAAAATGGTTCATTTAATATTTAGCCTTCGTCCAGAATTGGAAGGCAAAATATTTATAGCATACTGTCCGGAACGTGTATTACCGGGAAATGTAATACATGAGTTGGTACACAACGATCGTGTGATTGGCGGTATGGATGAAGCATCTACAGATAAAGCAATTGAGTTTTACAGCCAATTTGTACAAGGTACGCTACATCGGACTAATTGTAAAACAGCCGAGATGTGTAAACTGACAGAGAATTCCTCGCGAGATGTACAGATAGCATTTGCAAATGAATTATCTCTTATTTGTGATAAAGCAGGTATTAATGTCTGGGAATTGATCAGCTTAGCCAATAAGCATCCGCGTGTAAACATTCTCCAGCCGGGTTGTGGAGTAGGAGGACATTGCATTGCTGTGGATCCTTATTTTATCACAGCCGATTTTCCGATAGAATCTCAGATAATATCAAAAGCCCGTGAGATCAATAACTATAAATCCTTTTGGTGTGCAGAGAAAGTAGAAAACGCCATGTTGAAGTTTGAGTTAGAGCACCATCGCAAGCCTGTTGTCGCCATGATGGGATTAGCTTTCAAACCGGATATTGATGATTTACGTGAGGCACCGGCAAAATACATCACAACAAAGGTGATGCAAAGTTGCAACAATGCAGATATATTGGTAGTTGAACCGAATGTGACAGAACATAAAGTTTTTAAACTCACTGATTATAAAGAAGCTTATAAGCAGGCGGATATTGTTGTATTCTTGGTAGCTCATTCTGTATTTAAAGCTTTGCCTTATGATGACACAAAAGTGATACTTGATTTTTGTGGGATCTATAAAAAATAAGTATATATTATTATGAAAAAAATAATGTTAGTCTTCGGGACTCGTCCCGAAGCTATAAAGATGGCTCCATTAGTGAAGGAGTTCCAGAAGTATCCGGAGACATTCCAAACCATTGTATGTGTAACAGGCCAGCATCGTGAAATGCTTGATCAGGTACTTCATCTTTTTGACATTAAGCCGGACTATGATTTAAATATAATGAAACAGGGACAAGATCTTTATGATGTCACTTCCCGAGTACTTTTAGGTATGCGTGACGTTTTGAAAGAAGCAAATCCGGATATTGTCTTAGTACATGGTGACACCACTACATCCACTGCTTCAGCTTTAGCTGCCTTTTATCAACAAATTCCTGTTGGTCATGTAGAGGCAGGACTTCGTACCCATGATATCTATAGCCCCTGGCCCGAAGAAATGAATCGTTTGATAACCGGCCGTATTGCTACTTATCATTTTTCTCCAACTGCACTAAGCAAACAAAATCTATTGGATGAAGGGATAAGTGAAGAAGCTATTACCGTGACAGGCAACACTGTGATTGATGCTCTTTATATGGTGGTTGATAAGATTAAATCGGACAAGCAGTTAGGAAAGGAGTTGGAGACCCTACTTCGTGAATCCGGTTATGACGTAAATCGTTTGAATGGTACTCGAAAGTTAGTTCTCATTACCGGACATCGACGTGAGAATTTTGGTGAAGGTTTTATTTCGATGTGCAGAGCAATAAAGGCCTTGACTGAGAAGTATCCGAATGTTGATTTTGTTTATCCGATGCATTTAAATCCCAATGTTCGCAAACCCATTCACGAAGTATTTGGTGAAGACTTATCCGATTTGGATAATATGTTCTTTATAGAGCCATTGGAATATCTTTCGTTTGTTTATTTGATGGAGAAATCTACCATTGTTCTTACCGATAGTGGAGGCATTCAAGAGGAAGCGCCAGGACTTGGTAAGCCTGTTTTGGTTATGCGTGATACCACGGAGCGTCCGGAAGCTTTAGAAGCGGGAACAGTAAAACTGGTGGGTACGGATTATGATAAGATTGTAAATGAAGTTTCTGCTTTACTGGATGATAGAGAATATTATGATAAGATGAGTAAGGCTGTAAATCCATATGGGGATGGACTGGCTTGTGGACAGATATGTTCTTTATTTAATTTTTCTAAATGTTAGCAGCGGGTAAGCTAAAAAGAAATTTTGTAATGCTAGCTATTGCTACAATTTGTAGTAAATGCATTGGTTTTCTGAGAGAAATATTGTCAGCACAGCAATTTGGATTATCTAATGAGTTTGATATTTATTTATCTGTATTTGTAGTTCCTGGAATAATTATTAGCCTTTTGACATATGCTGTTCCCAATATTATTATTCCTAAATTAAATAGGAATATGGATGATCCTACTTTCTATCGTTATTTCGCATCTCATTTTTTTACTCCATATGTGCTGTTTTTGATATTTATTGTTATTGTATATCATTTATTTATAGGGTCTTATATTAATATTTTAGCGTTTTCTCATGAGCAAACAATATTAGCTTTAAAATTAGGGCGCCTTTTATCTATATATGTGTTTTTCGAGTCCTTTTTTAATTTGCTGATGACACTTTACAATTCAAAAGAAAAATTTATATTACCTGCTTTTTTACATTTGACACTGCAATCAAGTGTAATATTATTTATGCTTTTATTTTCCAAAAGAGTAGGGGTTGTTTCTATTTGTTATGGTTTAGCTTTTGGTGCAGTACTAGAATCTCTTCTTTTTTTAGTAGTACTAAAAAAACAGTCAATTTTGAAATATTTTACATTTAAAATGTCGTATACTCCAAATCTTTTGTCTAATATATTTGTTGTTTTAATAATTGAAGCTTTAGGGCAATTTTATACATTTTCGGATAGGATCTATGTTGCATATTTACCACAAGGATATATAACAGGATTATATTATGCTAATATTGTAAAGGAACTTCCATTTACTGTATTAGGAATAACTTTAGGCGGAATTTTACTCCCTAAAATAGTAAGAGTTTATCAAAATAATGACTATATTATTTTGGATGGATTGATGAGGAAGATTCTGCTATATGTATTTTTATTGGCGTCTCTTATAGCTTTATTTTTAATACTAGGTAATAATTATATAATATCATTACTGTTTGAACGGGGGGCTTTTTCATCTAATGATACTTCCTTATCATCACACTTATTGTCTTTGTTTGCCATTGGATTACCATTTATGTTTATTCAATTCATTATTATTAAGTTATACTATACGTTGAAATTAGAAAGATATATATTTTACTTCTCTATATTGTCTGTTTTGTTAAAATGTTTTTTGAGTTTTTGTTTTGTGCAAGTAGGTTATTATGAGGGGTTGGCATTATCAACATCTATTGCTTATATGTTTAGTGCTAGTTTATTTATACTTATGTATTTTGTAAAAATACATCCGTACTTAGAGGGTAGAAGAAAAATATTATGATATTGTCTTTTTTACAGTTTTTTGCTTTTGTTTTTATCATAATATATGAATTTAGGAGAAAATCAGTGTCAATTTTTCTTTGGGGAACTCTTTTTGTAATGTTCTCAATACCACATTTGCTGATGTTTTTTGTTGGTAGTTTTGAATATCCATCTTGGGTGATAGATAAAGTTTCAATATTTGTGGTATTATTTTGCATATTTTATATGGTGGGAATTAAATTAATTCCTTGGAATAATCGACCGAATATATCGTTGTTAGTTCCTGAAAATAAGAGTTATATAACTACATTTGTTTTTCTTTTATTCGTTTTGATCTTCGTAAGGACTCTTGTACTTTATAGAGCCACAGGTAGTTTGCTAAATACTTCATGGGCAGAGAATAGAAATGTATCTGATGAAGTCTTTTTTATGAAGTTGTATGCCTATTTTTATTATGTTTTTTCTTCTGTGCTGCTGTTATGCTTTTTGTATAGAACACATTTGAAAATAGTTGTTGTTATAGCTTTATTAGTCTTTGGCGTAATATTATCACGAAATAGAATGGAAATTCTTCCTTTATTTATTTCTATATATTGGTTTTATATTTTAAAAGAGAATAAGTTTGGTGGTCTATTTTTTATAAAATGTTTGTTATTATTGGTATGTGCTGTATATTCTATCTTTGCATTACTAATTTTTAGGTATTATGGTAGCATTGATATGTTTTTATCTTCTGATATTAAGTGGGGAGATTTCAATGAGGTTGTGACTAATATGCTTTTTGAAGGAGATGGCGAACTTGCTTTACGTAAAGTATTTTATTATTTTGTTTATCATGATAATGATTTTGGGGGATTTGGAGAAGGGCATACTTATTTTAGGATTTTATTATGGTTTCTGCCAACGAGTTTAAGCTTTGGAATAAAACCTGATGATTTTGCCATAACTATGGGGCAAGCTTGGATTCCAGGAATTGCGAATTTTAGTGTTCATCCTACATTATTTGGAGATTGCTATGCTAATTTTGGAATGTGTGGATGTTTTCTTGGACTTTTTTGGGGAATATTTATTGGAGTATTAGATTCGTATATACGTAAAGCTATGTATAATAATATAAAAGGTTTTCTATTATTGATTTTAGTATCTTCAAATTTAGTGACTATAGCTAGAGGATCTGTTTATAATGGTTTTATGTGTCTATTTGTTGGAGTTATAATCTTGAATATAATTTTTAAATTTCTATCCTTCCATAAAAGTTTAGATTCGTAGGTATATGGTGTTTTATGTTTTTGACCGAGTCAAATAGATATAAAAATAGGATTAAAAAATGATATCAAATTATCTAAAAGATACTTTTCCAAGTGTTTAATATTAATTTGTTGAACTGTAATAATTATTGAATAAATATGAGAATATGTTTTTTTTGTAAAATAAAGGATCGCAAACTTTTGGATACGATAGAATTCTATAAAACAGACATTGATTGTTTAAAAGAGATAGATGATAAAATGGTAATTGCTACTAAGTATTCGGAAATAGATTGGAAAGCAGATATTTTGTTTGTGTGGTGGTGGACTTATGCTTTTTTACCTGTTTTTATATTTCGTTTATTACGGAAGAAAGTATTCATAACAGGTACGTTTAATTATTATGTTCCTAAAGGTGAGATTGATTATTTTCGTCGTCCTTGGTGGCAAAGATATTTAATAAAAGGAGCATTTAAGTTGGCTACTAATAATATTTTAGTATCTAAAAAGGAATATGATATGATAAGAAGAGATTGGGGATGTGAAAATATGTCTTATTCTCCACATGGAATAGATACAGAAAAATATAAATTGAAACAAGGGGAGCGAGGTGATTTCTTTTTGGTAGTAGGATTAATAGGAGGGCATAGTATTGTTAGAAAGTCTTTTATAGAGATTGTGGATGCTGTAAGTTTGTTAATCTCTCAAGGATATGTTGTAAAGTTGAAGATAGCAGGGCACAAGGGTGATGCCTTTGATTTTTTTTCTAATTATATAAAAAAATTGAAATTAGAAAATTATATATCATTTTTAGGTAGTGTTAGTGTAGATGAGAAAATATGTTTAATGCAAAACTGTTATTGTTATATTCAACCGTCTAAATATGAGGGATTTGGCTTAGCTGTAGCTGAAGCTATGGCATGTGGTGCACCTGTTATTGTTAGCCAAGAGGGAGAATTACCAACCTTGGTAGGTAATTCTGGTTTTATACTAAATGATATAACTCCTTTAAGTATTGCAAAAGTAATTAAAACTGTTAGTGAGCTTTCTAATATAGAAGAATATTCAAAATTAAGCCGTCAGCAAATTGTTGATAATTATGATGTGAAAAGGAGGTTTAGGGAATTAAAAAATATTATATTAAAAGGATAATTCTTTCTCATATGAATGCTATAGGATTATATCGAATCGAACATTGGTGCTATCTTAAAAAGATACCTATATTCCCAAAACTAATTCACTCTCTTATTTTCTTGTTATTTAATTCTCATATTCCAGCTTCTTGTACAATTGGAAAAGGTACCCGTTTTGGATATGGAGCTATTGGAGTGGTGATTCATTCAAATGCTATTATTGGAAAAAATTGTATAATTGGTACAAATGTTACTATTGGAGGGCGAGGAAGACCAGGTGTACCTATTATTGGAGATAATGTTTATATTTCTACTGGAGCAAAAGTTCTTGGACCAATCAATATAGGAAACAATGTAACTATTGGTGCAAATGCTGTGGTTATTACGGATGTTGTTGACAATGCTGTAGTAGGAGGAGTACCTGCAAAGATATTAAAGTAAAACTCCGTATGAAATTTGTTATGTGGTCATTGACGTAAATGTACTTGGGTAACCTAAAATTTATTATACCATATTGGGATAAGACTATATTCTTGATTTTTTTTTCATTTCTATATTGTAGCAATTATTCTTTTAATGTAGTAATGAGGAATGGTTATTATTGTACTAAATAGTAGCACTAAATAAAATAGAAATGTTGAATATTATATGTCATTGATAGTTAATTTTCATCTCTACTCCCAGATATTGAAAAATATGGGAGGAAGATATTTTTTATTTCGTGCCTCTTATGAAATGCAACGTAAATCGGGTTTATTACGGCTTAGATATCCGGTGAACTATAAGTTGCAGAAGTTTTTTTCATTAGAGGAATGGAAAGAGAAAGTACTACCGTTCTTCTTTGATTCGTCAAAAGAGGTCTCATTCAGTAGAGTGCATACAGATAATTTGGCTTCTGATTTCCATCGGGTTGTAAAAGGGGAGTGCTGTTTTTTTTCATCTGCATGGTATGATTTGGGTACTGATTATGATTGGGTGACTAATCCTGATACAAATTATAAATATGACGTATCCAAGCATTGGACAGAGGTGGAAGACATTGTACAAGAAGCCGGAGATATCAAGTATGTATGGGAGAAGTCAAGATTCTCATATCTCTATACGGTGATACGATATGACCACTCAACCGGAGAAGATCATAGTCAGTTCGTATTTGATCAGATACAGGACTGGATTGATAAAAATCCTCTGAATTGCGGACCGAATTATAAGTGTAGTCAAGAGATTTCGTTAAGGGTTCTCAATTGGATTTTTGCTCTGTATTATTACAAATCATCCCCTTTTTTAACAGAAAGTTGTTTTCAGAAGATCATAAACTCTATATACTGGCAGATAAAGCACGTCTATGGTAACATTAACTTCTCAAGAATAGCAGTCCGTAATAATCATGCTATAACAGAGACATTAACATTGTATATTGTAGGTTTACTTTTTCCATGGTTTCCGGATGCGAAGTTATGGAAATCGAAGGGAAAAAAGTGGTTCGAAAAAGAGATCGAATATCAGATAGCAGAAGATGGAACGTACCTTCAGTTTAGCATGAATTATCACAGGGTGGTGATTCAATTACTGACATGGGGCATTGCTCTTGCTCAAAGGAATGGAGAATGTTTTAGCGAACATGTCTATCAGCGCGCTTATCAATCTGTCAATTTTCTATATCAGTGCCAGGAATTATCAAATGGATATTTACCTAATTATGGTTCGAATGATGGAGCTCTGTTTTTTAAATTAAATGATTCGGATTATAGAGATTACCGTCCTCAGCTCGATGCTCTTCATTATCTGCTTACCGGTGAAAATCTTTATGATGATGTATATGAGGATAGAGGTTGGTATGCAAATAATCGGAATTGTATACATGCTGAATTTGCTCCTCTCAAGCAGAAGATAGGATGTATCTCTTTTGATGTAGGAGGGTACTATTTGATACGTGAACAGGATACATTGACTTTTATTCGTTGCGGTAAATATAAGGATCGTCCGGCACATGCAGATAATTTGCATATGGATGTCTGGTATAAAGGAGAAAATATATTGATGGACGGAGGTAGTTATAAATATAATACGGATGCTTCGGATATCAATTACTTTATGGGGACCCAATCTCACAACACAATCATGTTGGGTAATAATAACCAGATGTTGAAAGGAGCAAGATTTATGTGGTTTTATTGGTCGCAAGCTTTAAAGGCCTCTATACAGGAGTTGGATGATTCTTATTGTTTTTCGGGAGTAGTAAATTGTTTCAGGCAGTTAGGACACGATATAGCTCATTCAAGAAAGATTATAAAGAAGAAAAATGCTCCGGAATGGATGGTTGAGGATACTGTTTTGAATAAACCTCAAGGGATCAAAATACGTCAATTGTGGCATACCCAGTCTTCGAGAATAGATTTTAAATCTGTAAGTCATCATTACATTTCGTCTAAGGGTATGTACTCTGAATATTATGGACAAAAAAAAGAGAATAAAGAAATCGAATTTATAAGTGATTCAGAATCTATAACAACAATTATTCAAGTGATTTAAAATGAAAGTTCTTTATTTTCATCAACATTTTACGGTCCCTACTCAGGCTGGAGGTACACGATCTTATGAATTGGCAAAACGGCTCGTTGAACGTGGACATTCGGTTTGCATGGTATGTGGTGAAACTGCAAAGTTGGACTTACCGCGCACTCAAATGAAAAATGTGCACAGAGGGATGGTAGATGGAATTGACGTGATACAAATAGCTTTGCCCTATTCGAATAAGGATGGGATAGCAAAAAGAGCATTAACGTTTATAAAGTTTGGCTGGAAAGGAGTACAAATCGCATTAAAAGAAGAGTACGATTTATTGTTTGCCACTTCAACACCATTGACGGCTGGTATTCCGGGAATTGTGATGAAACTGTTCCGAAAGAAGAAATTTATATTCGAGGTACGCGATTTATGGCCGGAACTTCCTAAAGCATTGGGGATGAAGAATCCGCTACTTTTATGGGGAATGAGTGTTCTGGAATGGTTAAGTTATCATTATTCGGATGCTTGTGTGGGACTTTCACCGGGGATTTGTGAAGGTATTCAAAAGCGTAGTCAATCAGGAAAACGCATAGCTATGATACCCAACGGGTGCGATTTGGATATATTTAAACCTGCTCCAAGGGAGCTTTTGAAACTAAAGGGTATAAAACCAACAGACAAAGTTGCTGTATTTACAGGAGCACATGGAATTGCTAATGGGTTGGATGCGATATTGGATGCTGCAAATGAATTAAAAAATAGAGGCAGAAATGATATTGTATTGGCGTTTATCGGGGATGGAAAAATGAAACCTCATCTACAGGAACGGGTGGAAAGAGAAAAACTGGATAATTGCCGGTTTTATGCTCCGATACCAAAGAAAGAATTAAATGCAATTGTTGCATCGGCAGATGTGGGGTTAATGGTATTGGCGAATGTTCCTGCGTTTTATTATGGAACTTCACCTAATAAGTTTTTTGATTATATCTCATCGGGATTGGCTGTTTTGAATAACTATCCCGGTTGGTTGGCCGATATGATTGAAAAAAATAATTTGGGAGTAGTGGTACCACCGAATAATGCACAAGCTTTTGCGGATGGTTTGATTAAGCTGGTAGATGATGATAATTATAGAATGAATGCCGGACAAAACGCAAGGAGGTTTGCAGAAGCTAATTTTTCAAGAATAAAACTGGCTGATGATTTTGTATCGTTTCTTGAAGAAATTTCTTCGACAGATTAATTTTTTAATTCTGGCTATAATATATGTATCGTTCTTTTTTGAAACGTTTAATTGACTTTAGTCTTGTTTTTTGTGCTTTGGTGATTTGTTGTCCTGTACTTTTCATTATTGCTCTTTGGTTACATTTTGCTAATAAAGGTGCGGGCGTTTTCTTCTTGCAAAATCGTCCCGGCAGAGATGGTAAAATCTTCAAAGTTATAAAATTCAAAACCATGACGGATGAGCGTGATTCAAAAGGTTGTCTTTTACCTGATGAACAGCGTCTGACAAAAGTTGGTAAGTTTGTCCGTTCTACTTCTATTGATGAACTACCCCAATTAATAAATGTGCTAAAAGGTGATATGGCTTTGATAGGGCCTCGTCCTTTATTACCTCAATATTTACCTTTATACAATAAAGAGCAAGCTCGGCGTCACGAAGTTCGTCCGGGTATAACAGGCTGGGCTCAAGTGAATGGTCGTAATGCTATCTCGTGGACGAAGAAGTTTGAACTGGATGTGTGGTATGTGGATCATTGTTCTTTTCTGTTGGATTTGAGGATTTTCCTCTTGACTATCAGGAAAGTTTTTGTTCGTGAAGGAATCAGTTCTGATACTTCTGCTACAATGGAACCTTTTACTGGAAATAATTAAACGAATGTATTTATATGGTGCAAGTGGTCATGCCAAAGTGATCATTGATATTTTAAAAGCTAATCATGAATCGATTGAAGCTTTGTTTGACGATGATGAGTCGCTTACTCATCTTCTTGACTATCCCGTACTACGTCCGTCGGAAGTCCGGGGACCGTTGATAATCAGTATCGGAAACAACAGGATACGCTCTAATATTGCGAAGATGTTGTCAGTAGAGTTCGGCCGGGCTATTCATCCGCTTTCTATTGTTTCACAAGTCGCAAACATTCATTTAGGTAGCGTTGTAATGCCGGGTGCCATTATTCAATCTTGTGTCAGTATTGGGAAGCATTGTATCATTAATACTGGTGCATCGGTTGATCATGATTGCGTAATAAGTGATTATGTACACATCGCTCCACACTCTACACTTTGTGGCAATGTATATGTGGGCGAAGGTACGTTGATTGGTGCCGGATCTACAATAGCTCCGGGTGTGAAAATTGGTAGTTGGAGTGTAATAGGCGCTGGCTCTGTTGTAACCAAAGATATTCCGGATCATGTATTGGCGGTGGGTAATCGCTGTAAGATAATAAAGAATTTATAAACATAGAAATAATATGAACAAGAGAATCTGGCTTTCGCTTGCTCACATGGGTGGCCGTGAGCAAGACTTTATAAAAGAGGCTTTTGATACGAACTGGGTTGTCCCTTTGGGACCTAACGTAGACGCCTTTGAAGAATCGCTAAGGCGATTCTTAGTTGACAATGGACAATTGACAATTGACAGTGATAGAAGGGTCGTTGCCCTAAGTGCCGGTACGGCCGCACTCCATTTAGGCTTGATTCTTCTTGGTGTAAAACCGGGAGATGAAGTGATTTGCCAAAGTTTCACTTTTGCTGCTTCTGCCAATCCCATCTCTTATTTGGAAGCAAAACCAGTGTTTGTGGATAGTGAGACGGATACCTGGAATATGGACCCCGTATTATTGGAGGAGGCTATCAAGGACCGTTTGAGAAAAACAGGAAAACTTCCGAAAGCAATTCTTCCCGTGCATCTGTATGGTATGCCTGCCAAGATGGATGAGATTATGGAGATAGCCGGACGTTATGACATCCCCGTGTTGGAAGATGCTGCTGAAGCCTTAGGTTCGGAACTGAACGGGCAGAAATGCGGTACGTTTGGCGAATTGGCTGCACTTTCTTTCAATGGCAATAAGATGATCACTACTTCGGGTGGTGGTGCTTTGGTGTGTAAGACAGAAGAGGAAGCTAAATTAGCAAAGTTTTATGCCACACAGGCTCGTGATGCCGCTCCGCATTATCAGCATACACATATTGGTTATAACTATCGTATGAGCAATATTTGTGCAGGTATTGGCCGTGGACAGATGTTTGTGCTGGAGGAACATGTAGCCCGCAGAAGAGAGATCCATACTTTGTATACAGAGCTCTTTAAGAATATAAACGGGATAACCGTTATGGAAAACCCTGACAATAATTTCAATTCTAACTTTTGGTTGACTTGTATCCTGGTAGATCCTTCGATAGCAGGTAAAACCCGTGAGGATATTCGCCTGAAGCTGGATGCAGAGAATATCGAGACCCGCCCGTTGTGGAAGCCGATGCATCTGCAACCGGTATTTAAAGATGCTCCTTTTTATGGAAATGGTACGAGTGAGCATTTGTTTGATATTGGTTTGTGTCTGCCTTCGGGACCTACGTTGACCGATGATGACATCAGAAGGGTAGTAGAAGTGATTGTAGGGATGTAGTAGCTCCATTCTACATTATAGAATATAAAGTAATCTCCCGGTAGATCTGTAAAAAGAATCTGCCGGGAGATTTTTTTATTATTTGCAAAAATTAATATAGCCTTTTTTATGCTCTATTGTTGTTGTATTTCTTATGGGATTGGCATTATATATAGAATTATTACGTGTTCGGACACGAAACTCGTTGTCTCTTTTACTTTTTCTCTTTTAACCTAATCTATTGACTCCGTCATAGAAAGGAAAAAACTCTTTTGTGTGAAAACGTTTTTTTTGATGAAATAAATCTCTGAATGATAATTTGATTATAATACTTCTGGTTTACTGTGAATTTAGGTCAAAAAGTAGGGTTTTTAAGACTAACGAATGTTATCTAAAACAAAAAAAAAGCAAATCAGAATAATGAGTCACATTTGTTTCTACATTTGCACAGTTGTTTGTCTAACTACTCATTTGTAGACGTTAGTGAACAAAAGAAAAACTCAGATGTTATGTTTATAGTAAAGTTGGTAAAAAAACGCGGCTTACTATACTATGAAGTTTAGAAAATAATATATAAAAAGATTGCTTATGTCACAGATTATCGGACATATCTCTCAGGTAATCGGACCTGTGGTTGATGTGTACTTTGAAACTACGGAAGCTGAGATTGTGTTGCCAAGTATACACGACGCATTGGAGATAAGAAGACCGAATGGCAAAATTCTGATTGTAGAGGTGCAGCAACACATTGGTGAAAATACGGTAAGAACCGTTGCAATGGATAGTACCGATGGACTGCAACGTGGTATGAAAGTATATCCGACAGGTGGCCCTATCACTATGCCGGTAGGTGAGCAAATTAAAGGACGACTCATGAATGTCGTTGGTGACTCTATTGATGGTATGAGAGAACTCAGCCGTAAAGGAGCTTATTCTATTCACCGTGATCCCCCTAAATTTGAAGATTTAACGACTGTACAGGAAGTACTCTATACAGGTATCAAAGTAATCGACTTGCTGGAGCCTTATTCAAAAGGTGGTAAGATTGGTTTGTTTGGTGGTGCTGGTGTGGGTAAAACGGTGCTTATTCAGGAGTTAATTAATAATATTGCTAAAAAGCATAACGGATTTTCTGTTTTTGCCGGAGTAGGAGAGCGTACGCGTGAGGGTAATGACCTGCTTCGTGAGATGATTGAGTCAGGAGTTATACGTTATGGAGAAGCTTTTAAGGAAAGCATGGAGAAAGGGCATTGGGATCTTTCGAAGGTGGACTATGAAGAAGTGGAGAAGTCGCAAGTATCTCTGGTGTTTGGTCAGATGAATGAACCGCCGGGAGCACGTGCTTCAGTAGCTTTATCGGGACTTACAGTAGCTGAGTCTTTCCGTGATATGCATTCGGGAGATGAAGGTCCGAAGGATATTCTGTTCTTTATTGATAATATTTTCCGTTTTACACAAGCAGGTTCTGAAGTATCAGCATTGTTGGGACGTATGCCTTCGGCAGTAGGTTATCAGCCGACTTTGGCTACGGAAATGGGAGCTATGCAGGAACGTATTACTTCAACCCGGTATGGTTCTATTACTTCTGTACAGGCTGTATATGTACCGGCTGATGACTTGACTGACCCGGCACCGGCAACAACTTTTACGCATCTGGATGCAACAACCGTACTCGACCGTAAAATTACGGAATTGGGTATTTATCCGGCCGTAGACCCGTTGGCATCTACTTCTCGTATTCTTGATCCGCATATCGTAGGGCAGGAACATTATGAGGTGGCTCAAAGGGTAAAACAGATTCTTCAGCGTAATAAGGAATTACAGGATATTATCTCTATCTTAGGTATGGAGGAACTTTCGGATGAAGACCGTACAATTGTAAACCGTGCACGTCGTGTACAGAGATTCCTGTCGCAACCTTTTGCTGTGGCTGAGCAGTTTACAGGAGTGCCGGGAGTGATGGTTTCTATAGAAGATACGATAAAGGGATTCCGTATGATTCTGGATGGTGAAGTTGATAATTTGCCGGAACAGGCTTTCTTGAATGTAGGTACGATAGAGGAGGCTATTGAGAAGGGTAAGCAGTTGCTTGAACAGGCAAATAAATAATTAAAAAATAATAGTTAATGAAAAGGCTGCATTTGAGTATTGTTTCTCCGGAAAAAGAGATATATAATGGGGAAGTGAATAGCGTGACGCTGCCCGGAGTTATAGGTTCGTTCACTATTCTGCCACAGCATGCTCCGATTGTCTCTTCTTTAAAGGAAGGAAAACTGAGTTATGTGATGGAGGATAATGAAGAGTGTACGCTTGATATTGAAGGTGGTTTTGTAGAGATGAGCGATGAAACGGTTTCCGTGTGCATCTCCTGACAAGACAAAAATAAGATTAACAGAAAAACACAGCGATATAAGATGAACATAAGTTTAACGAAGCGTAAGTATTTGCTCTATCTTACGATCCTTACTCTTTTATTGAGTGGGGTAGGTGGTGTGACTTACTTTTCTTTGGTACCCGAACATTATTTTGGAGGATATCCGTTAATTCCGGTATACTTCTATATTTTTGGAGTATTTAATATTTATATGTTCGATGCTTGCAGGAGGTTTGCTCCGGACAAGATGTTGTTGCTGCATTTGGCAATGAAAGTGCTTAAAATGATTTTGTCTGTTATAGTACTTGTTATTTATTGTATGGTAGTTAGAGAAGAGGCAGTGGCATTTATGCTTACTTTTATAGTGTACTATCTGCTGTATTTGATATTTGAGACAAGTTTCTTTGCCGGTTATGAACTGAATAAGAAACGACAAAAGAAAAATAAAACAAAAAATGAAACAGTTGCATAACATATTCACAGGATTACTCCTCATACTTGGGTTGCTGATTGCTTCTCCTGCAGTAGCGCAGGAAGAGGATGTTACCCCTCAGGAGCAAAAGGAGAACACGGTTGATGTGAAGAGCATAGTCTTTGGACATATAGGAGACTCCTATGAGTGGCATATCACTACGTGGGGGGATACTCATATAACAATTCCATTGCCTGTGATTGTGTACAGTTCTAATAGTGGCTGGCATTCATTTTTATCTTCACGATTAGAAGAGAATGGAGGAACCTACGAAGGATTTTCTATTGCTCCCGCAGGAAGCCGGTATGAGGGCAAAATAATAGAACATGATGCAGCTGGTGAGGAAATACGTCCATGGGATATTTCTATTACTAAAGTTACGTTGTCATTGTTGATAAACAGTGCTCTGCTACTGATCATTATTTTAGGTGTGGCACATTGGTATCGTAAACGTGAACAGGGTGCAGCGGCTCCAGGTGGTTTTGTAGGCTTTATGGAGATGTTTATCATGATGATACATGATGATGTAATAAAGAGCTGTGTTGGTCCTAATTATAAAAAATTTGCTCCTTATTTATTGACAGCTTTCTTCTTTATTTTCATTAATAATATTATGGGATTGATACCCTTCTTTCCCGGAGGAGCGAATGTAACAGGTAATATTGCCATAACAATGGTGCTGGCTATCTGTACTTTCCTTGCTGTAAATATCTTCGGATCCAAACATTACTGGAAGGATATCTTTTGGCCTGATGTACCCTGGTGGTTGAAAGTGCCTATACCGATGATGCCATTTATTGAGTTTTTCGGTGTATTTACCAAACCATTTGCTTTGATGATCCGTCTGTTTGCAAATATGCTTTCGGGACATATGGCGATGTTGGTATTGACTTGTCTTATCTTTATCTCGGCAAGTATGGGGCCTGCCTTGAATAGTACGTTGACTGTTGCTTCTGTGTTGTTCAATATATTTATGAATGCACTTGAGCTATTGGTGGCTTTCATTCAGGCTTATGTATTTACCATGTTGTCTGCTGTGTTTATCGGATTGGCACAAGAGGGTGGAAAGTCGGAAGAAGCTACTGAATAAAAAAGTGAGTTAGACTAATCTGAATTTTAAATTAATAATATAAACCATTTTAAAACTGAAAATTATGTTACTATCAGTCTTATTACAAGCAGCCGCAGGTGCTGCTATCGGAAAGTTGGGAGCAGCAATTGGAGCTGGTCTTGCCGTTATCGGTGCAGGTTTGGGTATTGGTAAAATCGGTGGTTCGGCAATGGAAGCTATTGCACGTCAACCGGAAGCTTCAGGCGATATTCGTATGAATATGATTATTGCAGCTGCGCTGATTGAAGGTGTGGCTTTGTTGGCAGTAGTTGTTTGTCTGTTGGTATTCTTCTTGTAATTTACAATTAGACAATTTACAATTTACAATTTGCCATGCGGTTATGACGTTGGCGATTGGTGATTTGTAAGTTGTATCTTGTAAATAGAAGAGTAGAGAGTATTAAATCGTAAATTGTAAATCGTAAATTGTAAATAAATTTATGTCATTGTTATTACCCGATAGTGGCCTGTTATTCTGGATGCTTCTCTCGTTTGGGATTGTGTTCGTTGTATTGGCAAAATATGGCTTTCCTATTATCGTCAAGATGGTGGATGGCCGTAAAACATACATCGACCAGTCTCTGGAGGTGGCAAGGGAGGCGAATGCCCAGTTGGCTAAACTCAAAGAACAGGGTGAAGCACTTGTGGTTGCCGCTAACAAGGAGCAGGGACGTATCTTGAAAGAGGCCATGCAGGAGCGTGATAAAATTATTCACGAGGCCCGCAAAAAAGCAGAAGCCGCAGCTCAGAAAGAACTGGATGAGGTGAAGAAGCAGATTCAGGTTGAAAAGGAGGAAGCTATTCGTGATATTCGTCGCCAGGTAGCTTTACTTTCGGTGGATATTGCCGAAAAGGTGATCCGTAAAAATCTGGATGAAGATAGTGAGCAGATGGCTATGATAGACCGGATGCTGGATGAAGTGTTGGACAACAAGAATTAAGTGAAAGAGTATGGATATAGGAATTGTTTCAATGCGTTATGCCAAAGCACTGATTGAATATGCGAAGGAAAAACATACGGAAGATGTGCTTTACAGAGAGATGAAAATGTTGTCGAAGAGCCTTTGTGCAGTTCCCCGTCTAAGGGAAGCTTTGGCAAATCCTGTTTTGAACATTCGGGAGAAGTATTCATTGATTTGTACGGCAGCTACCGGTGATAAGAAAGTAAGTCGTGAGTTTTCACGTTTCGTCACTTTGGTATTGAAAAACAACAGGGAACAGTTTCTGCAGTTTATCTGTTTATCTTTTCTGGATTTATACCGGAAGTTGAAACACATTGGAGTGGGTAGGCTTACTACAGCAGTAGCGGTCAACAAAGAGACAGAAGAACGGATACGTAACTCTGCAGGTATGATTCTTCATGCCCAAATGGAACTGGAAACCGTAATAGACCCGTCTATTGAAGGTGGTTTTATATTCGATGTCAATGATTATCGTCTTGATGCCAGTATAACTACCCAGCTGAAACGAGTGAAACAACAATTTATTGATAAGAACAGAAGAATCGTATAATTTACAATTGGACGATTTACAATTTACAATTTGCCATGCGGTAAGAGTGTAAATTGTAAATTGTAAATTGTAAATTATCAAATTGTAAATAGAACCATGTCTGAAAATATAAAAGTAAGCGAAGTCTCCGATATTCTGCGCCGTCAGCTTGAAGGCATTGATACACGCGTGCAACTTGATGAGATAGGTACAGTGTTGCAGGTCAGTGATGGTGTGGCGCGTATCTATGGATTGCGCAATGCCGAAGCGAATGAATTGCTGGAGTTTGACAATGGTATTAAAGCCATTGTGATGAATCTGGAAGAAGATAATGTGGGTGCTGTGTTATTGGGACCTACAGATAAAATCAAAGAGGGCTATATCGTCAAACGTACCAAACGTATTGCTTCTATCCGTGTAGGAGAGGGCATGTTAGGGCGTGTTATTGATCCGTTGGGGGAACCATTGGATGGTAAAGGTACGATTGGAGGACAGTTGTATGAAATGCCACTGGAGCGTAAAGCGCCGGGAGTTATTTTTCGTCAGCCGGTAAATCAACCGTTGCAGACCGGGCTGAAAGCAGTTGATGCTATGATCCCTATCGGTCGTGGGCAACGTGAGTTGATTATTGGAGACCGCCAAACAGGTAAGACAGCCATTGCTATTGATACTATAATCAACCAGCGCGATAATTATCTGGCCGGTAAACCTGTATATTGTATCTATGTTGCTATTGGGCAGAAAGGTTCTACTGTTGCTTCTATTGTAAATACATTGCGTGAATATGGTGCAATGGATTACACGATTGTAGTTGCTGCTACAGCTGGTGATCCTGCTGCCTTGCAATATTTCTCACCGTTCTCCGGTGCTGCTATCGGGGAGTATTTCCGTGATACCGGTCGGGATGCATTGGTGGTTTATGATGACCTTTCCAAGCAGGCGGTTGCTTATCGTGAAGTATCTCTGATCCTTCGTCGTCCGTCTGGTCGTGAAGCTTATCCGGGAGATATCTTCTATCTGCATTCACGTTTGTTGGAGCGTGCTGCCAAGATTATCAACCAGGAGGAAGTAGCCCGTGAAATGAATGATCTTCCTGATAGCTTGAAAGGATTGGTAAAAGGGGGTGGGTCTTTGACTGCCTTACCGATTATCGAGACGCAAGCCGGTGACGTATCTGCTTATATTCCTACTAATGTGATTTCAATTACCGACGGACAGATTTTCCTTGATACTGATCTGTTTAACCAAGGTAATCGTCCGGCTATCAATGTAGGTATTTCTGTATCGCGTGTAGGAGGTAATGCACAGATTAAAGCCATGAAGAAGGTGGCTGGGACATTGAAGATTGACCAGGCACAATACCGGGAGTTGGAAGCGTTTACGAAGTTTAGTGGCGATATGGATCCTGTGACTGCTCATATTATCGATAAGGGGCAGAAGAATACCCGTTTGCTTGTACAGCCGCAGTATAGTCCGATGTCGGTAGAGAAACAAATTGCAATTCTGTATTGCGGTGTTCATGGGCTGTTGCGTAATGTTCCTCTTGATAAGGTAGAAGATTTTGAACGTAGCTTTCAGGAGAGTCTTGCCATTAATCATCAGGCAGATGTACTTGATGTACTCAAAGCAGGTGTCATTGACGAAAATGTAGAGAAAGGTATCAGGGAAACAGCAGAGATGGTGGCTAAACAATTTATTCAGTAGTTAAGTAGTCAAGTAGTTAAGTAGTAAGTAGGATACTACTGCGGTATTTAACGCTAAACTATCTGCTACTTACTATTTAACTGTTTACTGCTTGACTACTAACTACTTACTACTAACTTCTAACTACTAAAGAATATGGCTTCACTTAAAGAAGTAAAAACCAGAATAAATTCGGTACAGAGTACACGAAAGATCACTTCAGCAATGAAGATGGTGGCTTCTGCCAAATTGCATAAAGCACAGGGAGCCATTGGAAATATGTTGCCTTATCAAAGGCAGATGAATAAGATTTTGCGCAACTTTCTTAGTGGCGAACTCTCTATAGAGTCGCCTTACATTCAAGGAAGAGAGGTAAAACGCGTAGCTATTGTCATGTTTTCATCCAATAGTTCGCTGTGCGGAGCTTTCAATGCCAATGTTATTAAAATGTTTCTACATACAGTTGGCGAATATCGTAAACTGGGACAAGATTATATTTTTATTTATCCGGTTGGACGCAAGGTAGAAGAGGCTGTGAAGAAGATGGGGTTTGTTCCCAAAGGAAGTTACCAGCAGTTAGCGGATAAACCGACTTATCAGGAAGCAGCTGCACTGGCCGAACGTCTGATGGAACTTTTTGTATCCAAAGAGATAGACCGGGTAGAGTTGATCTATCATCATTTTAAGTCGATGGGAGTACAGGAGCTGCTCCGGGAACGTTATTTACCTATTGATCTGACACAAATAGAGGAGGAGCATGAAGAAGATATAGAGGAAGATAAAGTGGTAAAGGATTATATCGTAGAGCCTTCGAGAGAGCAATTTATAGCTGATCTTATTCCGAAGGTATTGAAACAGAAACTCTTTACGGCTGCAATGGACTCTAATGCATCTGAACATGCTGCGCGTACGTTGGCAATGCAGGTAGCTACGGACAATGCAAATGAACTGATTCAGGATCTGACGAAGCAATATAATAAGGGACGCCAGCAAGCTATTACGAATGAACTGCTGGATATTATAGGTGGATCGATGAAATAGTAAAGGAGACTGATTGATAAAAATAAAGAGCAATGTGATTGTGTTACATTGCTCTTTATTTTTATCAATAGGCTTACTCTGTATTTGTTTATTTACTTCTCTTGTTCCTTATTACTTCAATAACTCCTGGGAGTACGGATACTACAATAATCCCCAGAATGAGTAATTTAAGGTTTTCCTGAACAAAAGGTAGGCCACCGAAGAAATAGCCTGCATAGATGAAAATTACTACCCATATTATACCTCCGGTTACATTAAAGACGGAAAAATGCCTGTAGTTCATATGTCCCATACCTGCCACAAAAGGAGCGAAGGTACGTACTATTGGTACAAAACGGGCTAATATAATTGTTTTTCCTCCGTACTTCTCGTAGAAGCCATGTGTCTTTTCCAGATAACTTTGTTTGAATATTTTAGAGTTCCGGTTACTGAATAATTTCTCTCCGAAGAATCGTCCTATCAGATAGTTGGACGAATCTCCAAGGATGGCTGCCAGTATCAATGCCAGTGCCATTATATGTACATTAATATTGTTTGTAGGGAGTGAGCCTAGTGCACCGGCTACAAACAGTAGTGAATCACCCGGAAGGAACGGGGTAACAACTAACCCTGTTTCACAAAAGATAATCAGGAATAAGATAGCATATACCCATATTCCATATTGAGCTATAAGTTCGGCTAAATGGACATCGATATGTAAAATGAAATCGATAATAAATTGAATAAAATCCATGAAAATTGTATTTTATAAATGATGTTTGCAAAGATAGGGATAGCTTTGTGAAATGAAATTGCATACAGTATTACATTTCTGTTTCATTTATATTAATATTTTCTTACTACAGGGGCAGGGGTACTGTAAATTTCAGTATCTTTGACGGAAAAACTATATACATGGAAACCAATTTCGAAATACAACTTGCCTGGCAGTTTATAGAAAATACTGGTACCCACCTGTTTCTTACCGGAAAAGCTGGAACCGGAAAGACTACTTTTCTCAGAGAGTTGAAAGCAAAATCGCCCAAACGTATGGTAGTCGTAGCACCTACCGGGATTGCTGCTATCAATGCCGGTGGAGTGACAATACACTCTTTCTTCCAGCTTCCTTTTGCACCTTATGTGCCCGATACAAAGTTTATGTCGGCACAAACTTTTCATAAATTCGGTAAAGAGAAGATTAACATTATACGTAGTATGGATCTGTTGGTGATTGATGAGGTCAGTATGGTACGTGCAGATCTTCTGGATGCTATCGATGCAGTACTGCGGCAATATCGTGATCGCCATAAACCTTTTGGCGGTGTACAAATCCTGATGATCGGAGACTTACAGCAGTTGGCTCCTGTGGTGAAAGAAGAAGACTGGCAATTGTTGAGTCCGTATTATGACACTGCTTTCTTTTTTGGTAGCCGCACTTTGAAAGAGACAGAATATGTCACGATTGAATTGAAAAAAGTATATCGTCAGAGTGATAGCACTTTTTTGAATCTTTTGAATAAGATACGGGAGAATACAGCGGATGAGTCAGTACTTGCCGAACTCAACAAACGTTATCTTCCCGGTTTTCGTCCCAGAGAAGAAGAGGGTTATATCCGTTTGACTACTCATAATTATCAGGCTCAGCAGTATAATGACCGCCAACTGACAGCGTTGCCGGGACAGCCTTATCGTTTTCGTGCAAAGACGGAAGGTACATTCCCTGAGTCTGCTTATCCTGCCGATGAAGTGTTGACGGTGAAGAAAGGGGCCCAGATTATGTTTATCAAGAATGATTCTTCGGGTGAACATCGGTTTTATAATGGTAAGATCGGGTTGGTGACAGACGTATGTAAAGATGGTATTAGGGTACGTGGTAATGGAGATGCAGAATCTTTTCTTTTAGAGACTGAGGAGTGGACAAATAGTAAATATACCTTGAACCCCGTAACGAAAGAGATAACAGAAGAGGTAGAGGGACGTTTCCGGCAGTATCCTGTTCGTTTGGCATGGGCCATCACTATCCATAAAAGCCAGGGGCTTACTTTTGAGCGGGCTATCATTGATGCGAATGCTTCCTTTGCTCATGGACAAGTGTATGTGGCATTGAGTCGCTGTAAAAGCCTGGAGGGGTTGGTGTTGGGTTCTCCGCTAAGACAAGAGGCAATAATCAGTGATGATACAATTGATCACTTTACCCGTGAGGTAGAAGCGTTGTCTCCGGATCGGCAGAAGTTGAATAAGTTGCAACGCCAGTATTTTTATGAATTACTTTGCGAGCAGTTTGACTTTCATTCGTTGGAACGGCATTTTGCATTGGTGCTTCGCTTGTTGGATGAACATCTTTATCGCCTTTATCCCAAGTTGTTGGAACGATACAAAGGAGCTTATGAGTTATATAAAGCAAACATAACGAAGGTAGGAGATACTTTTCGAATCCAGTATACAGATTTGGTGAATGCGACAGATGATTATGTGGGTGATCGGCAATTACAGAGCCGTTTAATATCCGGTGCCCGTTATTTTAGAGAAAAATTGGAGGAGATAGTCTTTCCTTTGGTCTCTGAAACCAAAATACAGACAGATAATAAAGAGGTAAAGAAGAAAATCACAGAGGCTTTGGGTGTGTTGCGGGTGGCATTGCATGTGAAAAAGGGAACTCTGACCTCAACAGAGGAACATGGCTTTTCCGTATCAACTTATTTGAAACAGAAAGCTATATTGACGATCACAGAAGAGAATGGCGAGGGGAGACGAGAGAGAGGAGAAGGAAAGAGGGAGAGAGGAGGACAGAGAGCCGATAAGATAGAAGTTCCTACCGATATTCTTCATCCTGAACTCTATAAACAATTGATAGCCTGGCGAAACTCAGAAGCCGCACAGGCAGGAGTTCCTGTGTATACAATTATCCAACAGAAAGCCATATTGGGTATTGTCAATTTGTTGCCGGTGGACGTGACCTCTCTGGTTCGTATTCCTTATTTTGGAAAGAAGGGAGCCGAGAAATATGGGGATGTATTACTGAATATGGTGAATAACTATGTGAAAGAGAACAATGTGGAACGTCCTGAGATGCCAGAGGCCCCTAAGAAAAAGATAAAAGAGGAGGTGGTTGCCACAAAGCCGGATGCAACAGTTATAGTGAAAACTCCTAAGCAAGACACGAAAGAGGTGAGCTTCTCTATGTTCCGTCAAGGCATGAACATTGAGGAGATCGCTAAGGCCCGTGAATTGGTAACCGGTACGATAGCCGGACATTTGGAACATTATGTACGTTCGGGAGTAATTAGAATTAATGATCTGGTCCCACAAGAGAAGGTTGATAAAATAACACAGTATCTACAACAACACGCCGATGCCCCAAGCATTACGCTTATAAAAGCAGGCTTAGGCGATGACGTGTCGTATGCAGATATCCGGTTGGTGATGGCCTCGTTGCATTGAGATCTTTACCTTTTGCACAAAGCACGGAAGTCGCAGTATTCGCAGACTTTCGTGTTTTCTGTTTGGGTAAAGGGCGTTTCATTCCCAAAGATTTCTTCCAACAGAGTTTGTAACCGTTCCCGGAATTCGTCTTCAAAGAAGGCAAAGTTATTGACTGGTATCTTTGGCTTCCGAGGTTCACCCATTTCGATAACGGGAGAATAGTTTTCATTAGCAGCCCGGTGAATATAGAGTAGGGCAGGAGCTACTTTTAGGGATTGCTGCCTGCTCATGATGGCTGCATACAAAAAGGTCTGAAAGATATAATTCGGTCTTCCTTCGGCGGGAGTGAACAGTTGTTCAATGTTTGTTGGTGTTTTGGGGCTTCCTCCCGTTTTGTAATCAACAATACGAAGTGTATCGCCTTTGCAATCCATGCGGTCGATGGTTCCGCCTATCCGTATCTTTATCGGGCTTTCAGGAGTATTTACTGTCACTTCTTCCTGTACCTTCTTTTCCATACCTACCATAGAAAAAGGTGTATATTGCAGGTCATTGCGTAACAGCTGCCGAAGATATGAGCCTATTACCTTGGAATTTATTAATTGCACTCCATTGTATTCCGGTCGTTCGTTGAGATCAACATGGAAGAATTCTTCTTTGAAGGCACGATCTACGTATCCTTGCAAACGAACGTCATCACGTAGAAGGCGTTCTAAATCTTCTTTTCTTATCTCTTTGCCGTTAGCACTTAAATCACCGTAAGCAAGTTCCGCTGAACGGTGGAAAATGGTACCAAACAGGGCTGAGTCTATTTCCGCACTTACCTCATCGGGAGTTTTTAGCCCGGCTACATAGCGATAATAAAAACGCAGGCGACAATCCAGGTAGGCATTGAGCGCCGATGGAGAGAGAGCAAATGCTTTGGAATTAGATTCGAAGTTGTATGTATTGCGGAGGCGATTCAATATTTCCGGTGTTTTTTCAATACAGATATCACGGCTGCTCTGTGGTGACTGACCGGCTTCAAGAAATTCCCGGCTGATGTCGTGTGGCCATTCTACAAGGAACTGTAACATAAAACGTGACCATTCTCCGCGGTTCAAGCCGTCTGACGAAGTGTTATATACCAATGTTACATTTTCTGCCCGCTGTATAAGGCGATAGAAGTAATAAGCATATACTGCATTCTTGTGTTCGATGGTTGTCATACCAAAAGCCTTACGGAGATTGTAAGGGATGAAGGAAGACTCACCGCTGGACTTAGGCAATTGCCCTTCGTTGAGCGAAAGCATGATGAGATTACGGAAGTCAAGATTACGGGTTTCGAGTACTCCCATTACCTGCATGCCGATAGCCGGTTCACCATGGAATGGGATATTAGCTGCATTCAGGATACGGCTAAGCAGGCGCTTCAAAGTATCGATACGTATTTGTAACTCTCCGTTCTCAATCAGGTTGAGCAGGCGATTTACCATTGTGTAGCTCTTGAACAATGACTCACGATAGAGTTGATTAAAAATATCATCCTGCTCCGATTCCTGACGATAGAGGGTAGATACTTCTTTCAGTAACTCTGTGATGTAAAGACAGATTGCCCGGATACCACTTCTTGGGGTGAAGAGCAGTGATAGGAAATCATCCTGCTTCAGTTCTGTAGGCAGAGGATAGAAGCGGTTGGTCTTTGTCAGTTCACGTTCCAGTGGTTCGGCTTTGAGAGAGATTTGGCGGGTATAGGGATGCTTTAGTACGGCCTGTACGGTGTCATAGCTGTAACGACCAGTCTCAGAATGATAACCGGTTGTTTGCAACTCAACGACAGCATTGATAAAACTATAAACCGGGGTCTGTGCCAATGGGAATCCCATAGTGATATTGACGCTTTTTACTTCTGACGGAATAGAGTGCAGGACAGGAAGTAATAAAGATTCATTGCAAAGTACTACTGCGTTTTCTTTTTCTTCGCAAGGCTTTTCTTGAAGATCTTTGTTTAACAATGTATCTCTGACCCATTCCGGAAGATAGCGTGCCTGGGCATTTTCTGTGGGAGAAGAAATGAAACGTACTTTCTTGGGATGACGCAGACAATCGAATACAGTTTCGGGAAGTTCATTCGGAAACTTCTCCAGATTACGAAGAATAAACTCGCCTGCTTCATGTCTTTGCTGGGGCAGACGGGTGTAAAACAAATCATAGTCCCAATAGAAAAGTGCTTTGCCTGCCTCTTGCAGTAGAGAGAAGAAGCGGGTTTCCACTTTGTTGAGCACATTAAAACCTACGAATACATATTTGTCATACCGCAAAGCATTCGTATCAAGTGCTTCAATGACATTGCGGTAGAGCATTCCTTCGTAAGCAATACCTAAAGAGGCAAGTTGTGAACGATAACTCCGATAAATGTCCCCAAGCTTGTCCCAAAGAGAAATAAATTTCTCTTTCAGTTTGGTATGTTTTTCTATGGAGAAGTTCTGGAAAAATTGACGAATAGCATCCTCCTGTTCTTTATCCAGAAAGTCGAAATCATCCATAATATTTTTCAGATCCTGCAGATTGGTAAAGAGTTTATCTGCATCTACAAGATTTTTGTCTACATCGTCAAAGTCGCTGATAAGTAGTTCACCCCAAAAGTAGAAGTCGTCCAGAGATTCTTCACTTTTTGTTTCCTCACGAAAAATCTTATACAACTCACACACCAAGCGGATGGGATCTCCCAGTTTCTGATCGGACAGTTGCTGGAACAATTCGCTAATGCTGACATAAGCAGGAGACCAGATAGGATGATCGGATTGTGAAGCCAAATGTTCGTTGAAGAACAAACTGGCACGTTTGTTGGGGAAAACGATTGCTACACGCGATAAATCGTTTCCTATTTTGCTATGAAGGTCTTGAGCGACCAGTTGGAGAAATGTTTTCATACTTTATGATATAACGATTTTAGTTTCGTACGCAAATAATGCTCAAGGGCCAATGCTTTGCCGACAGCTTTCATTACTCAAATACGGCACTTTAGTAATTATTGCATTCTGAAAACTACCGGAATAGAATATTTCACAGCCACCGGTTTGCCTTGCTGTGTTCCCGGTGTCCACTTAGGCATATGGCTGACAACGCGTAATGCCTCCTTGTCAAGATAAGGATCAACGGACCGGACTACCTTGGGATCAGTGACATTACCTTCTTTGTCGATGATAATTTGAATGATTACCCGGCCGGATATGCCTATGTCTCCTTGTGCTATGGGGCCTTCATATTTTATGTTTCGGGCCAGATATTCCATCAAGGCTTTGGTACCTCCGGGAAATTCCGGCATATTGTCACAGGCGGACACATACGCTTCGTTGTCCTCAGGAACTTCTCCTTCGATGGGCTCTTCGTCTATTACGACCAGTGTATCTATTGCCGTGCTATCTTGTAAATTGCATGGAATTTCTCCCACCATCGGTATAGAAGGCGGTGCTGAAACATCTTTAATATTCGGAGTATCGATTTTTAAGGCTATATCTCCTTCCATCTCCATACAGATTGTTTCCGTTGTATCAGTTTCGGCAATACTGTCGTAAGTAGAAATATGATCCGGTTTCTTCGGACTTGTACACGATGTCAGTGGTGCTGTTGCCACCAATCCTGCAGATATACCTAACACTGTGATTGCTTTTCCTGCCATTCTTTTCCGTTCCAACTGTTGTTCCAGATAACGGACTTCCGCTTCACATTTGGGGCATGTGCCTAAGCACTCGCCTTGATATTGGCACTCGGAAGTGATGAATTCAATATCATTCGCTTCGGCTATTTGCCGGCGGATCTCTTTTAAAATCCTGCAAGTCTGCTTTCCTCGTTTCATAAGCATTATCTGTATTTAAGTCCGGTAGGTAAACCGATCGAAATCGGACAGTCCGATTTCTTTCAGTTGATGTATACTGTTCTCTATATCTGTTTCCGTATTGTATGACGGGATGTGAGGAACGCGAACAGTGATTTGTTTCGCTTTTCCTTGTATCACCAACCAACGGAGATTCTCGATGACACGCGTATTACTTTTCCCGGTATATGTTTCGTAACGATCATTATTCATATCTTTAATATCGACGATATAACAATCGACCACCGGTAATAATCTTTCTATATTCTCTTGTGGCACGTTCAGAGATGTTTCAATGGTTATTTTCCATCCGGTGCCGCAGAGTCTCCTGAATTCACTGATAAAGTTACTTTGCAGTGCCGGTTCTCCACCTCCGAATGTAACACCTCCGTGGGTAGCAAGGAAGTACAGTTCGTCTATTTTAACTTCTTCATAGAGCTGTTCACAGTCATATTGTTTCCAGACTCCCTCTTGGGCAAATGATTGGGGATTCAGGCAATATTTGCAACGCAGGGGACATCCGTGGAATGCTACGAGTGTTGTCACCCCTTCACCGTCTGTGGTAAGCCGATGTCTGCTGATGCCTATCAGAGCTGCTGTTTTCATCTCTCTTGCTATCAATTGCGTACTTTCTCTATTTTACCTTCGTCTACATACCACAGATGACCGCTGATATTGCTGTATCCCATCTTCGTCAGTAATTGCATGTATCCCTGCACCTGCTTGTTGTACTTTTTGTTCGGTTTACCAAATTTGAAATCCACTACCACTACTTGCCCGTTCTGCATCATTACCCTGTCCGGTCGGCGGGTTTGCAATACTCCGTCTTCTTTATATATAATGGCACATTCATTGAACAATTGCCAACGTCCCGAGTACCACTCTTGTATTTCGGGCATGGAGAAAGCCTTATGAGTCACTTCCCGTATCTCTTCTTCCACTTTGCGGCTACCGATAACGCCTTCAAAGATCAATCTTTCTATGGCCGTATCAATGTCTTTTTCCGTTTCAATAGCCGAGAACAGAGTATGTAGCAACCGTCCGCGATTGATAAAGCGGTCATCCGATTCTTCTTCCTCAATTCCTTTGATGAAGTCCGCTGAGCGGTTGGATTGCCGGAACTCTATCTCATGCCGCATGGACTCCATTCTGACCGGCAGTTTCTCTGCTTTCCGGGTAAGCTTGTTGGCAGATATTTTTTTCTTCTCTTCCGAAGAGGGACAAAGTTCTCCTTGTTCATAGGGTTCTTCTCCGTCCCATTCTGTCCCATTTCTGCGCGCTACTTCTGGTAGGGCTGCAGTGAGTAATTCCGACATTGTATTGCGTTGTCCTTTTCGACTCCATACTATCAGATTTTTTCCGGCACGGGTAAAGGCTACGTAAAGCAGATTCAGATTATCCACCCATAGTTGCAGGCGTTCTTGCAGGTAGTCTTCCCGGTATACGGACTCCGCCATCTGTGTAGAGTAGTTGACGGGGACGATATCAAGCTCATTGAATGGTGCTGCTGCCGGAGTACACCACACGAGCTGATTATTGGTCTCATTTTCCATTTTCCAATCACAGAAAGGCAGGAGTACTGTGTGAAACTCCAGTCCTTTCGACTTATGGATTGAGAATATACGTATTCCTTCTATCTCTCCACTGGGAATAGTCTTGTTGCATAATGTTTCTTCCCAAAAGCGGATAAAACTATCCAACTCAGAAGAATTGCTTTGCAGATAATCTGTTACAGCATCAAAGAAAGCAAACAGGTAAGCATCCTGAGCACTGATACGGTTCATTTCGAAGATACTGAATAGCTCTTCCAGCAACTCATAAAGAGGCATTAACCTTAGAGTCTTTATGTTTTCAATAAAAGCTTCCGGTAATAACTCTTTGGGTGCTCCTGTAAGCAATGCATCCAATTCTCCCTCAAAACCTTTAATTTTTAATTGGTAATTCATAATTAGTGAAGCCCTTGCTATCCGGTTTTCCGGATCAGAAAGGTAGCGCAGTGCATCTATCATCATACAGATGGCAAGCGAAGCATCCAGCCGAAAGGCTTCATCAGATACAATTTTGTATTGTAGTGTTTTGTCAAAATAGTCTGCAATGCGGGGGATACTTTTATTTTTGCGGACAAGAATGGCGATATCGTTCTGCTTCACTCCTGAGCTCAGCAACTGTTCCACTTCTTCACCCAGGCTTATAAGTGTTTTTTCTGTGTAGTCATGCTCTTCATCCGGTTCAAGGAAAGAGACTTTGACGTATCCCATCTGTTTCTCTTTAGGAGATTCTTGTGCTACGTCCGAATAGGCTTTTTGCAACGCTTCACAGTCGGTGCTCAATTCATTCTTATACAGGGTGTTCAGGTACTCTACTGCTGCTGTAAATAGTTCGTTGTTAAACCGTATGACATTCGTTTCGCTTCTTCGGTTGATCTTTAGTGTTTCCACACGAATCGGAAAGTGTTCTATCCGGTCATTCAATCCGTTAAGTATTCCCCAGTCACCATTTCTCCAACGATAAATAGATTGTTTCACATCGCCTACTATCAAACTGTCGGCTCCCTGAGAGAGTCCTTCCAATAATAACAATTTGAAATTTCCCCATTGCATCCGGCTGGTATCCTGAAACTCATCTATCATTACGTTTCGGATATTCGTTCCTATCTTTTCGAATACAAAAGAAGAGTCACCGTCTTTGACCAATTGGTGGAGTAGGGCATTGGTATCTGATAATAGAAAGCGGTTATTTTCCCGGTTCAGTTGGCGTACTTCTTCGTCTATATTGGCCAGTAGCTGCACTTTGTTGAGATGCTGCATGGAGAGCCGGCAACTGTTTACGATCTTGTTATTCCTGGACCGGAATTTCTCTGCTTCGTTCAGCAAAGGCATCAGACTGTCGGCAGCTAAACGAAGTATATCTTCATAACGCGGAGAGGTTTTTGCTGCCCAGTTCTTCTCATCACTCAAACATTTTTCTACCGTTGTATTACGGATATCATCACCAAGTATCCCATTATTGAGTTTTCGAAAATAGCTTCCTATTCCGCGCGAACCATTCTTCAGATCGTCTGCAGTTAATGCATGTCCGTCCAGTTCTCCTTCAAACTGATCGTAGAAGCCTTTCATTTGTTCAAGGGCTTCCGTCTCCATTTCCTTTAGTTCACGACGGTAGTTTTTTATAATTTCCGGATTTTCAATCAGCTTTTGCCGAAGTCCTTCCCCCTTTTCTATGTATCCTTCGTCGAATATATTGCGGCCAAAACTTTTCACTTCTTCCGACACATTCCAGCGTTTATCATCTGCAATACGTTCATCGATATAATTCAGTAACCAGGCAAGCACGGGAGAGGTAGGGGCCAGTTTTTCAATCATGCTGTCTACTGCATCACTCAGCACTTCGCTGTTGTTCAGTTCGATATTCAGATTGGGGCTTAGCTCAAGTTCGCGTGCCAGGTTACGCATCACAGACTGAAAGAAAGAGTCTATTGTTTCTACACGAAAACGACTGTAATCGTGTAACATATAGCTAAGAGCTATTCCGGCCGATTTTCGTATTTCATCAGTTTGCTTTCCCGTTTCTTCTATGATCCGTTTCAGGTAAGCATCAGAATCCGGATCTTCAGTCCAAATACCATAAAGCTGGCTGAGAATACGTTCTTTCATTTCGGCCGTAGCTTTATTCGTAAAGGTCACAGCAAGTATTTGGCGGTAGGCACGCGGATTAAGAATAAGTAGTTTGATGTATTCTACAGCAAGCGTAAAAGTCTTCCCGGAGCCGGCAGAGGCTTTATATACTAAGAGTTCCATGTAGTTTTGATTTGTAGGCAAAGATAATACAAACTGAGTGCAGAATAAAATGAAAGAGTTTATTTTTTATGTGAAGGTGCAGCTTATTTTTGCTATGGGATGCCTCTAAACGATATTATTGTCCTTACCCGGTGTTGTGCTTTGTCTTTCTCGAAAAGGAACATTCTTTTTCTCGGTGCCCTGTTTTGTTTTACATGTACATGTTATACTGTCCCACATGTACATGTTATACTGTCCCACATGTACATGTCGTACTGTCCCACATGCACATGTCGTATTGCTTTACATGTACATCTAAAACAACGTTGTCTACCGGGACTTCGTGCGTTACTCTATGAGACAGGACTTTATCAATACAGGAGAAAGTAACGGTAGAGGTTATTAAACCCCAAACTGATTAGGTTAAAATAGAATTTCAATTACTGATACGTATTATTGGCGGATTGATATGTGATATCTCTTCTCTTTTTATATTTCAATTTAGAGAAACTTTGTTAAAGTGTAATAGGGAACAGGATTCATTTGTATGAAAATGCAAGTAAAATTCGTTTTAATTAAGAAAAAAGGTCAAAACTTGTTGCTGATAATAGTTCATATTGATAGTTTTATTATCTTTGTCGTCCCCTTTCTTCTATAGAGTAGAATGAAATAACAGATAATTGATAGATTAACTTGATGAAATTTAGAACAAGCCTGCTGATTACGGTGGCCACAGGTGCTTTCCTGTGCGGTCCTTCCGTTGTATTGTATGCCGGAAATCCGACTCCCGATTCTATGGGATGGTTCCGCAAGAAAAAGAAAAGTGAATCCAACGACAGTATTAAATCCAAAAATGAGTATGAGAAACTGACCGGAGATGGTAGTATCGTTCGTCGTGGTATGTTTAACGTATATCAGAAAAAGAACGACTATTATTTTGAGGTTCCGGCGAGTTTGCTGGGTAGAGATATGTTGGTAGTGAATAAACTGCAACGTGTTCCTGCTGAATTGAATGAAGCGGGAGTGAACCGTGGCGTTAACTACGAAAACCAGATGGTACGTTTCGAACTTGATAAAGCAACCAATAAGTTGCTTATCCGTCAGAGTCGTCCGTTGCCTCTTTCACCTGCCGAAGATGCCATCAGTCAATCGGTACGTGATAATTATATTTCTCCATTGATCGCTGGTTTTAAGATTGAGGCATTTAATAATGACTCAACAATGATGGTTGTTAAGGTGAACGACATTTATGATGGTACGGAAACAAGCATCAATAATGTGTTTACTAATATTAATTTAGGTACATCTTCTATAAAGAACTTATCACGGATCCTTTCTATTAAGTCGTTTGAAAACAATGTGGTAGCAACCTCCGAGTTAACAACGAAAGTAACAGAAGGAACCACTTCCGTATATGTCACTGTAGAAGTAAGTTCTTCACTGATGCTTCTTCCGGAGAAACCAATGACAGGCAGACTGGATAATGCACGTGTAGGCTATTTTACGAATCCGTTATTGAGTTATAGTGACGGGCAACAACGAGTGGATACCAAACGATTTATCACTCGTTGGCGATTGGAACCGAAACCGGAAGATCGTGAACGTTACTTGCGTGGCGAGTTGGTAGAACCTGCTAAACCGATTGTGTTTTATATTGAAAATTCTACTCCTTACCGTTGGCGTAAGTATATCAAACAAGGTATCGAAGACTGGCAGATGGCTTTTGAACGTGCCGGTTTTAAAAATGCCATTATCGCAAAAGAGGTTACAGATAGCATGACGATAGATATGGATGACGTGAATTATTCTGTGCTGACTTATGCTGCTTCTACAAAAGCCAATGCGATGGGACCGTCTATTCTTGATCCGCGTTCGGGGGAAATTCTTGAGGCAGATATCATGTGGTGGCACAATGTATTGGGTATGTTGCAGGAATGGATTACGGTACAGACGGGTGCTATCCGTCCTGAGGCTCGTGGAGTGAAACTCTCTGATGAACTGATGGGGGATGCTATGCGCTTCGTAGCGTGCCATGAAGTAGGTCACTCTTTGGGACTTCGTCATAACATGATGGGATCATGGGCATTTCCTACAGACTCATTGCGTTCCAAGTCATTTACAGACCGTATGAATTCCACTTCTTCCTCTATCATGGACTATGCCCGTTTCAACTATGTGGCACAGCCGGGTGATGGGGTGACGGTGCTTTCTCCGCATATTGGTCCGTATGATATCTTTGCTATTGAGTACGGATATCGTTGGTACGGCAAGGAAACTCCGGAAGCGGAAAAAGAGCTGCTTTATGATTTCTTAGGTCGTCATACTGACCGTCTTTATAAGTATAGCGAAGCGCAGGATGTACGTGATGCAGTAGATCCACGTGCTCAGAACGAAGATTTAGGTGATGATGCAGTACGTTCTTCTCTTTTGGGTATTGAGAACCTGAAACGTATCGTGCCGCAGATTATCCAGTGGACTACTACCGGCGAGAAAGGACAAACCTACGAAGAAGCTTCACGTTTGTACTATGCTGTTATCAATCAGTGGAACAACTATCTTTATCATGTGATGGCCAACATTGGTGGTATCTATATTGAGAATACGGTTGTTGGTGATGGGCAGAAGACTTATACTTTCGTAGAGAAAGAGAAACAACAAGCTGCATTGAAATTCTTGCTTGATGAAGTTCTGACTTATCCTAAATGGCTGTTTGATACAGAAGTAGGAGAATACACTTATTTGCTCCGCAACACTCCGTTGGGTGTAGTAGAGAATGCTCCTACGCTGATACTAAAGAATGCACAATCATATATTCTATGGGATTTGTTATCAAACAATCGTTTGATGCGTATGCTCGAAAATGAGTCGGTGAATGGTAAGAAGGCTTTTACTGCTGTGGATCTGATGGATGGTTTGCATCGTAGTATTTTTGCTACTACCGAACGTGGTGCAATACCTGACGTTATGACTCGTGCCCTGCAGAAGAATTTCCTGGATGCCTTGATTACTGCTGCTGCCGAAAGTGAAGGTGTAAAGATCAACAAAAAACTGATGGATGATCATTTCTTGTTGAATCATCAGGAGCCTGCGTGTAGTTGTGATGAGTATGCACATCATTTATTAGATAGTGATCGTATGGGGGCTCGTCGCGAATTAAACTTCTACGGTTCGCAGTTGAATCGTATTTCAGATGCAATCTCTGTGAAACGCGGTGAGTTGCTTCGTATAAAAGACTTGTTGCAGAGTCGTCTGGGAACATCAGACACAGCTACAAAGTATCATTATAAAGATATGATTCTGCGCATTAACACTGCGCTGGGTTTGAAATAATCATTGAAATAGTAGCTAATTAAAATTATATTCGTAATTATTGATGAAAAGAATAATCAGTTATTTATTATTTTCTCTCTGCTGCATCATTGCCTTTGGAGCAAATGCAGCGGAAAGGAAGATCACAGGTGTGGTTATTGCTGGTGATTACAAAGAGCCTCTGATTGGAGCCTCGGTATTTGTGTCATCAGAGATCCTAAAGAAAGCAGGGAGTTCCCAGACTACTTTAGGAGTGATAACAGACATGGACGGAAAGTTCACTATCAACGTGCCTGATGGAGTGACCACTCTTCAGTGCAGCTATGTAGGATATGAATCACAAACCATACATCTGGTTGCCGGAAAAAGCAGTTATGAGATTGTTCTGCAACCGTCGGCGCATATGCTCGATGCGGTTGTTGTAACAGGATATCAAACGATTGAACGCCGCAAATTGACAGCTGCGGTTACTAAACTGGATATTACAGATGATAAGATTGGTTCGGTAATGAGTATTGATCAGGCACTTTCCGGCCAGGTAGCCGGCTTGTCTTCTATTGCTTCTTCGGGAGCTCCTGGGGCAGCTCCTAAGATCCGTATTCGTGGTACTGCCTCTTTGAATGGTACGCAAGACCCTCTTTGGGTGCTTGACGGTGTGCCGATGACAGGAACAGAGATTCCGACAATGGAAGACTTGAAAGATATAGACAATATATATCAGTCGGCTATTGCGGGTTTGAATCCTGCGGATATTGAAAGTATTACAGTATTGAAGGATGCTGCAGCAACGGCCATTTATGGTGCACGTGCTGCCAATGGTGTGATCGTGATTACTACGAAAAATGGTAAGGCTGGTAAACCTCAGATTACTTTCTCTACCAAGCTGTCTTACTCTCCTAAATTTGATATTGATCGTTTGAATTTGTTGAACTCTGACGAGAAGGTAAATCTGGAACTTGGATTGCTACAAAGTGATTATACTTTTCGTGAGAATAAAGGAGATGTGGCTGGTATTATTTCACGCTATGGGCTAACTGATGCTTATAAAGCAGGCGGTTGGAATGCTCTTTCTACTGCAGCTCAGAATGAGATAACAAATTTAAGAGGAATTAATACCGATTGGAATGATATTCTTTTTAGAGGTACATTCAATCAGGAATATAATGCAAGTCTTTCCGGTGGTTCAGAAAAAGCTACTTATTATACCTCTTTGGGTTATTATGATGAAAAAGGCAATGTGAAGGGTGTAGAAGCCAATCGTTTGAGTTTGGTATTGAAAACTTCTTATAAAGTGAATAAGATATTGAAGGTAGGAGCTTCTTTATTTGCTAATCGGAGAACCAATAAATCTAATCTTACCGATGCGGATGGTTTTACTAATCCGGTATATTACTCTCGTAGAGCCAATCCTTACCAATTGCCTTTTGACGAAAATGGTAATTATATTTACGATATGAATGTTCAGGGAAAAGGTGAAGCAGGTATGAAATTTAATGTATTTGAAGAGAGGGATAATACCTCTTACGAACAAACTACTAATGCTTTATCAGCTATCTTTGATGTAGAACTTCGTTTTAATGATAAATTTAAAGCTACTTCTCAGGTAGGATTGCAGTTAGATGCTGTGTCTAAAGAATCTGTTGCCGATCATGACACATATGCTATGCGTAAGGATAAAGAGTTCACTTCTATGTGGATAGGTAATGAATATAAATCATTCTTGCCTGATGGTGGAAAACATACGGAGGCTGCAAACACCAATTCTCAAGTAAACTGGAAAGCTCAGGCTGAATATCGTGATTCATATAACGATATTCATGAATTTGAAATGATGGCAGGTACTGAGATCCGAAAAACCTGGTATAGTTCTTTGAATAGTACAGGCTATGGGTATGACCGTAAAACTTTAACTACAAAGCCTGTGATATTTCCAAATGAATCCTGGGCGCGTAGTTATCCGTTACATACTAAAACTTATGTAGAAAATGCCTATGCTTCTTTCTTTTCAACAGCTTCTTACTCTTTGTTGCAACGCTATACAGTAGGAGGGAGCGTTCGTTTTGATGGCTCTGATATTTTTGGGGTTTCTAAAAAGTATCGCTTCTTACCATTGTATTCATTTAGTGGACTTTGGAGAATCAGTAATGAACCGTTCATGAAAAATTTCAAGAGAATCGATAATCTGGTGATTAGAGCGTCTTATGGGATACAAGGAAATATAGATAAAAATACTTCTTCTTATGTAATGGGAACTTATAAGAATATAAGTATGTTACCGGGAATAACTGAAGAACTAATTTCGTTAGATTCTCCACCTAATAAGCGTTTGCGTTGGGAAAAGACAAAGACTATGAATTTCGGAACAGATATTGCATTGTTTAATAACGCTTTGAATGTTACGGTAGATTATTATCGTCGTAAAGGTACCGATTTGATTGCTATGCAAATGTTACCTCTTGAAACGGGTTTTATATCTACTACTGTCAATTGGGCAAGTATGCGTAATGACGGTTTTGAAGTAGCTTTGACTACCCGTAATATCAATCGTAACGGTTTTACATGGTTTACGAATTTTAATTTGGGATATAATCAAAATAAAGTTTTACGCGAGTCTGTACCAGCTAATCAAACGACTCCTGGGCGCGAAGGTTATCCTGTCGGTGCTATATTTGCTTATAAATCAGCGGGACTGGACGATGAAGGTTATCCTTTGTTTTATAATAAAGAAGGTGAAAAAGTAACCTCATTAGAGCTGTTGAAACTGAATAGTGCAGGTGCCAGTACATTATCTGCTGAAGAACAACGTAACTTGTATTCCTATATAGGTTCCAGTGATCCACTATTCTCCGGAGGCTTTGTGAATACATTCAATATTAAACGCTTTGAAGTAGTAGTCAATTTTATTTTTAATTTGAAAATGTATTCAAGGGTTTCCCCTTCTTATTCCTTAACTCAGTTTGACCGAGGAATGAATACAAATCGGGATATATTGAATAGATGGACACCTACGAATACAAATACAAATCTCCCTGCATTGTTGTCCGACACAAAACGTAAGGCTGAATATTCGAATTATGACTTGTTCACGACATATCAGATGATGGATACTTGGGTGAAACGTTCGGATCATGTAAGGTTACAAAATATCCGGGTAGGTTATAAACTTCCTGAAACGTTTATTCATACATTGGGTATACGTTCGGCTACAGTTGCTCTCGAAGGTCGTAATCTGTTTGTTTTCGGTGCTAATTACAAGAATTTTTTAGATCCTGAAACAATGAGTAATCAGTTTGCACAACCTATACCTAAATCGTTTACTTTCAGTCTTAATATGAATTTTTAATAGATTATGAAGATACTAAAAAATATAAAACTACTGTGTGCTGTGTTTTGTATGGCGGCCTTATACAGTTGTGATAAGTATTTAGATATACAACCGGTAGGAAAGGTTATTCCCCGGACAGTTAAAGAGTTCAGGGCATTACTAACTCAGGCTTATTCATCTGTTCCGGCAGATAGAGGATTAGCAACTTTTCGTTCAGACGAAATGATTATGGATGGTACACTTGCTGCTGAGGATTTGAATTCCTACAAGGATATATGGACATGGAATGATGTCAGTCCGTCTGAAAATACGGCTGCATTTAAGTGGCGTCAGTTCTATCATACATTGTTTATTGCCAATTATGTTATTGAATCCAAAGATAGGATAGAGGAAGGAACTATGGATGAGGTAAATCAACTGGTAGGAGAATCTTATATGCTCCGTGCTTATATGCATTTCTTATTGGTAAATCTTCATGGCGAACCTTATACACATTGTGATCCTGCTACATCAAAGGCCATTCCGTTGAAACTGGACAGTGATACTGAAGCTACCTTATCCCGAAACACAGTAGGTGAAGTATATAGCTCTGTTTTGTCTGATCTTACGGAAGCTGAAAAGTATCTGAATGTAGATAAGTGGGATTTAGGATATAATTATCGTTTCAATACATTGAGTGTAAATGCTATCCGTTCCCGTGTATATTTATATATGGGCGAATGGGCAAAATCTCTTAAAGCATCACAGGCTGTATTGGATGTTAAGCATGATTTGGAAGATATGGCTACTTCTACAGTATTGCCTAATGAATATAATTCTTCGGAGAATATTTTGGCATTGGAACAAGTGATGACTTCTGCATATGTACGTGCAGCCAAAGTGAATACAACTTTATGGAGAATGTATAGTTCGAGCGATTTACGTAGATCAAAATATTTCAATCAGGTGACCGCCTCCAATATTTTAGTAGCTAAAGGAGGAAGTAATCAATACGCATGTTCTTTTAGAACTGGTGAAATATATTTGAATGCTGCTGAGGCTGCTTTGATGACAGGTGAGGCTGCAATAGATGTAGCTCGTGAAAACTTACTTACTCTTATGGAGAAAAGATATACGGCTAATGCTTATGCAACAAAAGAAGCAGCCGTAAATGCCATGGGCCGCGATGAGTTATTGCAGGAGATATATAATGAACGTACCCGTGAATTGGCTTTTGAAGGACATCGTTGGTTTGATCTTCGTAGGACAACACGTCCCCGTTTGGAAAAGACGTTTGGTGGGACAAGTTATGTACTTGAGGAAAATGATTCTCGCTATACCATTCGTATTCCAAGTGAAGCAATAGAAGCCAATCCTGGGTTGGCAAACTAAGTTGGAGGTATCTTTGTTATGGTTGTAATGTTTTTCATTTAACCATAACAAAGACTTATATATATTTTGTATGTCTAATTTATAACAAAAATTGTTTATGAGAAAAGTATTACTTTTTGCTTTATGTGTGGCTGCATCAGTTGTAGCACAGGCACAGCCGACTGTAAATAACAGTTGGACAAAGTCTCAGATGGGTATTCTTCCTGTTAAGGATGTAAATAACAGTAATCCTGTAGCTCTTTCTGCACAGGGAGATATGTACGTAACGGGTTTATTTGCTGGAGATGGTTTTTCATTTGCGGGTACAGATTTGGCTCCGATTGCCGTGAGTTCCTACTTGTTGAAGTATGGCGCCGATGGCACAGAAAAGTGGGGGGTAGCTTTAGCTGGTGCTGCTACTATTAAGGCTATAACTACTGATGCGTCTGGGAATGTTTATATTGCCGGAAACTTTGCAGATGTAGTAGAGTTTGGTAGTACTGATGGAAATGCGGTAGAGAAGGAAGGAATGAAAAAGGGCGATGCATATGTTGCTGAACAAGCTGCCGGTTTTGTTGCAAAGTATGATGTGAATGGTGTGTTGAAGGCGGTACAGAGCTTTGTACCACAAGGATTGCCAGAGTTGGTGGCAGGTGGAATGTATGAACCAGAACCAGGGGCTTTATATTTTGATATTAATAAATTAGAATATAATAATGGAAAATTATATGCTTCAGCACTTTACACTGGATTAACTCAAAATAACGGTTTTTCGTTTAAGGGAAATTATTTGGATACTTTTGGATGGGGAATATATTCAGACCTGTCTTCTGGTGCTGTATTTGCTTTGAATGAAGAAATGAATGTTAATGGTATTATCGCCTCTATGGCTGTATCGGAATCTCAAACGGAAAAGCAGATGTTTGTTAAGTCTGCCACATTTACGGTTGCAGGCAATGAACTTTATTCAGGATTTATGGCTGTAGGTAATGTTACATTGACAATAGACTCAAAAGATGAGAAATTTGAACTAACTATGTCCGAAGATGGTACTATAGAATATGGACATATTATTTCTGCTATTAATTTGGATAATAATACATCTTCTACCAAAAAATATTCAACCACTCATAGTATAGGTAATTACTGTTTTATAAAATCTATGGAAGTAAAAGGCGATGCTTTATTAATTGCTGGTTCATTTAACACAAAGTTAGCATTTGATTCAAGTAAAGAGTCTGTTTCTACTAATGATTTATACCTTGCTGTCCTAAATAAAAGTTCTTTGGAAGTCACTTCTACAGTAACCTCAAAAGTAAATGAAGGTGAACAGAATCAGAAGAATGAAGAATTCGGAGGTGTGACTATTTGTGGTGATTATGCTTATATGATTGGGTATACAGCAGATGCAAAATCTCATGTTGCCGAAACTCCTCTTGCTTTCTGGGTTAATATCTCTAATGGTACCATGACTCAATCAAACCCTGCCAACCTTACTACTGGTGTAGCTGCTTTAGGAACTAAATTGGCTACTGCCCAAACAAAAGTTGCTAATGATAAGTTGGAAAATATCTTCTCATTAAACGAAGTTACAGGTGGCGGTGGCACAGGTATCTCTTCTACTGAGCAGGGAGCTGGTGTATCTGTTTATCCTAATCCGGTAGTTGATGTATTGAACTTTACAACTCCTTGTAATGTTGCTGTCATTAACTTAATGGGAGTAACAGTAAAACAGGCTGAGAACGTGTCGAACTTAAATGTATCTGATTTGATAAACGGACAGTATATTGTTAAAGTTACTACGGAAGATGGTACAAGTACTGTTAAAGTGATTAAGAAATAAAGGAATCTTCCTTTTTGGGGGAAAAATAGAAGGTTGTCTCAGGTAAAACTGAGATGACCTTTTTTTATGATTAATGCCTCCCAATTTATATAGAATTTATCTTGAATTGAAGAAGAATAACAAGATTGTACACTTTAGTATAACAGGATTGTACAGTCTTGTCATACTAAAGTGTACAATCCTGCTATGTAAAAGTGTACACTCTTTTATGTGTTGATTATCAGTGTTTTATAAGTGTATATTCCTATGCTATTTTATATGATTTATGTGTTAGGATAAAATCAATCAGGTAGTGACCTGCTATGTGTAGAGTTCTATAGTTGAAAGATCCGAAAAGCTGATCATTACTCCCATAAGATAAACCGATTGCTCCATCAACAAAGTATTTTGGTGAGAATAACTTGTATGGTGTTTAACTCATAATGAAGAATTGACTTTGAATAAAATTAATATCGTATTTAATTTTGTTCAATAATATATTTGATTTATTTAATTATCTATCTATATTTGCAAATATAATGATGAACTTCTAAAAAAAATATCATGAAACGTATCAGTTTAATCTTCGTTAGTTTATTTTCTTGTTGTTGCTTTCTTTGTCAGGCACAATTGATGCCATTGAATGGTGAGACCGTGACTCTGGATACCAAGGAAGGAGTTATTAATGGAAAATTGCTTCTTCCCAATGGTGGGAAGACATTTCCGGTCGTGTTATTAATTGCTGGCTCCGGTCCGACGGATATGGATGGGAATTCGGCTATTGGTAATATGAAAAACAATTCATTAAAGTTTCTTGCAGAAGGACTGGCTGCCAATGGAATCGCTTCACTGCGTTTTGATAAGCGGGGGATAGCTACCAGTGCGGCTGCGGGAAAAGAAGAATCTCTGTTGCGTTTTGAAGACTATGTAAACGATGTAAAAGGGTGGATTAATTATCTGGCCAAAGATAAAAGGTTTACTGGTATTACTGTGGTAGGGCATAGCGAAGGTTCTCTGATCGGGATGCTGGCTTGTGTGAATCAGCCTGAAGTGAAAGCTTTTGTTTCTCTGGCAGGGGCAGGGCGTCCGGCTTATGAAGTGATTGAAGAGCAGGTTGCTTCTCAGCCGGAAATGATAAAGAAAGAAGTTGCTTCTATCAATGAATCTTTGAAGAGTGGTAAAACAGTAGAGCAAGTATCTATGTATGTGCAGTCTCTGTTTCGTGCTTCGGTTCAGCCTTATTTAATTTCCTGGTATAAATACAACCCTCAGACGGTTATTGCCTCTCTGAAGATACCGGTATTGATAGTTCAGGGTAAAAAGGATATTCAGGTCTCTGTAAAAGATGCCGAACTGTTGAAGAAATCAAAGCCTACAGCAGAATTACTTCTGATTGACTCAATGAATCACGTATTAAAAGATTGTGAGACAATGGAACCACAGAAACAAATGTCTATATATACAAACCCTTCTTTACCAGTCAATGCGACTCTTATATCGTCACTGAATACTTTTATAAAGAAATATAATAAGAAATGAGTGAACTAAAGAAGCGTCTACCGTTGAAATGTCCTTCTTGTGAAGCCCCACTGAAAGTAGGACGTATGTTTTGTGAGCAATGTGCCACAGAAGTCTGTGGTAGTTTTGAATTACCTTTACTGGCTCGTTTGCCAGAGAAAGAGCAACAGTTTATTATTGATTTTGTGAAATCCAGTGGAAGCCTGAAAGATATGGCCAAAAGTATGGGAGTGAGTTATCCAACCGTACGTAATATATTGGATGATTTGATTGAAAAACTAACTAAAATGAATATATAAAATGAAGAAAAGAATAGAAATACTTATTAATCCGTTTATTCGGATTGCAGGAATGCAGGCATTAGTCTGGGGGATACTGGGATTGGTAATTTCTACATTATTGAGTTGGGCATCCTGCTACCATTATCACGGCTTGCTTCATTTTGGTCCCGCTCCCAATCCCGCCTGGTGGTGCTACTTGGCAGAACATCTTCTTGTGTGGTTAGTTCCGGCTACCTTATTCTATTTGGGTGGTCTTATTTTCTCACACTCTAAAATTCGGATTATAGATGTGTTTGGTACTGTATTGTTTGCTCAGCTCCCGATGCTTGTGATGAATTTGATAAATTTCCTACCACCCATGCAAGTATTGTCACAAATAGATCCTACGATGTCACCGGCGGAAATGCTCTCCATGCCTTATTTTCACTTGGCAATAGTTTTGTCGCTGATTGGTTTCCCGTTTCTGGTCTTTTCTATTATCTGGATGGTACAGGCATTGAAAGTGTCTTGCAACCTAAAGAAGTCTCATTTGTGGATAGTAGCTGCTATTGGAATTTTAGGTGGTGATGTACTTTGTCGGATTCTCATCAGATTACTTTATTAATGCAGCAACAAACATGTGCTATTGAATTTTTTAACAGCATTGGATGTTGTAAAATTATAAAAAAATGAAAAATGATTGACCGTATACTATCTGTTAGGATTAAAAATACTTTCTTTTGTTCTGATTTGACAAAATAGTTATTGATGGTATAAAAATGTTCCCATTTAATGGAGGAACAAAACAATTATTTACGTATGAAAAACAGCAAAATTTATTTAGTAGGAGTCTGTCTCCTGTGTACTACCGGTGCTTTTGCACAAAATGTCAGTTTACAGCCACCTCCTCAACAAATGATTGTACTTGACAAAAGTGTAGACTTACCCTCCACCTATCAGGTAAATGGTGAAAGTGAAGCAAACCCATATGCAATAAAAGTATTGAAAAAACTATTTGCAGATAAACAACCGGGTAAGAATGGGATTCGGATAAACATTGGTGAGAAAGGAGATAAAAGCGTACATAAGTATACTCATCTGATTCCTAAATACGATGAGGGTTATTATCTCTCCATTAACGAAAAAGAAATCGTATTGGCAGGAAATGATGAGCGAGGCACTTACTATGCTTTACAAACTTTAGCACAACTGCTGAAAGACGGGAAATTGCCTGAAGTGGAAATTAAAGATTATCCTTCTATTCGTTATCGTGGGGTGGTAGAAGGGTTTTATGGAACTCCGTGGAGTCATCAGGCACGTATCAAGCAGCTGAAGTTTTATGGTGAAAACAAAATGAATACCTATATATATGGTCCTAAAGACGATCCATATCACAGTGCTCCCAACTGGCGTTTGCCTTATCCCGAAAAGGAGGCTGCCCAATTACAGGAATTGGTAACAGTAGCCAATGATAACGAAGTAGACTTTGTGTGGGCAATTCATCCGGGACAGGATATCAAATGGAATCAGGAAGATCGTGACTTTCTGATTGCCAAGTTCGAGAAAATGTATCAGCTCGGCATACGTTCATTTGCTGTATTTTTTGATGATATTTCCGGTGAAGGGACCAATCCACAGAAACAGGCGGAGTTATTGAACTATATTGATGAGAACTTTGTACAAACAAAACCTGATGTTACTCCGCTGATCATGTGTCCTACCGAATATAATAAAAGTTGGGCAAATCCGGATGGTAACTATCTGACTACTTTGGGGGATAACCTGAATCCTTCTATTCAGATCATGTGGACAGGCGATCGTGTTGTTTCTGATATTACCCGTGACGGTATTGACTGGATTAACGAACGAATCAAGCGCCCGGCCTACATCTGGTGGAATTTTCCTGTATCCGATTATGTACGCGATCATTTACTTCTTGGCCCTGTTTATGGCAATGATACTACAATTGCCAAGCAGATGTCAGGTTTCGTCACCAATCCGATGGAGCACGCCGAAGCATCTAAAATTGCGATTTATGGTGTGGCAAGTTATGCATGGAATCCTACTAAGTATGATACCTGGAGAACGTGGAAAGAGGCTATCCGTACCATTCTGCCGAATGCTGCGGAAGAGCTTGAGTGTTTCGCTATCCATAATTCAGATTTGGGTATCAACGGGCATAAATACCGTCGAGAAGAGTCACAGGATATTCAGCCTGCTGCTGAACGTTTCCTTGAAAGTTATATAAAGAACGGAGAGTATGATAAAGCAGATTTTGAAACGTTACTGAACATTTTTGAGCGAATGATAGAATCCAGTGATATTCTGCTGGTTGATACGGAAAATAAGCCATTGATTCAGGAGATAACACCGTGGTTGTATCAGTTCAGGTTGCTGGCTGAAACCGGACAGGAAGTATTTAAAATGGTGGAAAGCCAGAAGGCCCATTCTTGTTTTTTACGCAAATATAAGCATGTAAAGGCTTTACAGCAACAAATGTTTGATATTGACCAGACATATAACCAGAATCCCTATCAACCGGGAGTAAAGACTGCTACAAAAGTTATAAAACCATTGATTGATCAGACTTTTGCGGTGACTGTTGACCGTTATAATCAAAAGAACGGGACTACCCTGGATGCTACTTCAGACTATATGCCCCACAAACTTATTAGTAACGTAGAGCAGATAAAGAACCTGCCGTTACAGGTAAAGATAAACCGTGTGCTTATTTCACCTGCGAATGAAGTAGTGAAATGAGGTGCAGGAAATATAGTTGAAATAGAACTGGATTATATTTATCCGGCAGAAAGTATCCAAATCGATTTTGGAAAGAAAGAACCTTGTGAGTGGGGACGTTTTGATATATCTTCTGATGGTAAAGAATGGAAAACGATTGATCTGGTACAAAAAGGTAGCAGATATACAGCTGAACTACGGAGGGCTCCGGTGAAATTCGTTCGATTTACGAATATGAGTAATGACGAGCAACAGGTATATCTCCGGCAATTTGTCTTAACGCTGGAAAAGAGTAAGTGATAAGACGAAATTCTCCTATTTCAATATCATCTTAAACTATAAGTAGAGTGACTTTATGTGTGTATGGTCACTCTACTTTTTTGTTAAAACGCCTCTTTTTTTCCGAATATATTTATGGCAAATATCTTGAAGAAGAAGTTTTTTCTAAGGTATATATTCAATCTTGGCTACGATAACACGTATATCTTCTTCCTTATTGGCTTTAACCAAAGCCTGATGGCAATTTTTAGGGAAGAACATAAAAAACTTATCAGGAGTAGAATCTATGTATTTAACTTTAGATGATTTATAAAAAGTGACATCCGGTTTGTATTCTGTAATAGGGGTGGCATCCTTTAAGGTTACAAGGCCGAATCGTTCGGTTCCTTTTACTACATATTGCAGATCGATGCAGTGGCGATGTGATTCTATTTTGCGTCTGCTGGCATCCTGTGTCTTGGCTTCCTGTACATTAATATAACATCTTTTGCCATCAATTTCATATTTTCCTACTGGGATAGTTGTCAGGTCATGTTCGGCCAGCCAACGAAAGGTTTTATCCCACAGCTCTTTGTTTTTACGATACTGGGTGGCAAATTCCACGTAATCCGTTGTTTTATGCGGCGTGGCTTTGAATCCGTTTGTCCATTCACCTTGTTCTGTCCATTTACGGGCTTGTTTCGGTGTGACGGATTCTATAGTTTGTGCCTGACAGATAATAGTGTACGAAAAGAGGAAAACGGTGGCTATAGTCAGAGTTCCGAGGATCGATTTTTTGTTCATGATAGTTCTTATTAAATGTATTGATTGTTTGGGCAAAAGTAGAAAAAAGAAATAGCTCTTTGGACTAAAATAGTAGAAAAGAATTTATGTTTTTCAAGTATGGGCATAAAAAAAGGAGCAACGCCTTGCTCCAACCTTTGTTAACCTTAAATCTAATACTATGAAAAACACGTTGCAAAGGTACCACCTTTTTGCACATTTGCAAATTAACCAAGAAAAATCCCCTGTTATATAACATGTTTTAATAATTAAATCGTCTATTTTTCTTCTCTTTTACATAATTTTCTTCATTTTCCATCGCCCGGCGTACCTCCCCGTGCGGGAAGCACCTCCCAGTATTTATCACAAATATCCAGATAGCTTTGTTTGGGCTCTTCTCCCATAGAGAGGGCATATATTTTTGTTTGGTTCTCTTTTATATGTCGGATGTGGGCTGATAATTCTTTATCTATTGGCATCATCTCAAAGTCGGATATCATCACCATATCTGCCTCCTGATATCCTTGTGTTTCAATCATCCGGATCGTATGAGCTATGGCAGGAGCAAGATCTGTACCTCCGTGAAAAGATTGGCACAGGAAATCTACCAGACGATCGAAACTGCTTCCTAAGTCAGTTATTTCGATACATTCCACATCGTCAGAGAAGATTATGATATAACATTTGCGATGTTGTTTTTCCGTTAGTTCGGCTATAGCGAGCAAAGCCGATTTGGCCAGTTTCTCTCTTTTTCCTGCCATTGATCCGGAGGTGTCAATACAGACAATAAAGGGACCTTCGGCTTCCTCGGAAATCTGGTTACCCGGCATCTTTTTATCATCCATGGCCCGTAGCTCACGTGAGGCATAATCAATCATTTGAAGCTTTTTCTCGGCATATCGCTCAAAGAAAACAGGTTGCAGGGCTTTTTCTGCCAGATAACAATATTCAATTGGTAACAGGCTGTTCAGATCATTACCTTCACAAATACCGGTAATGTCACTCCGGGTAGAGTGAGTGATGATCTGTTCCTTATGGATTCCGGCTGTCATCTTAAAACGTTTCTGTATACCTTGATGCCGTTTGCCTAATTTCTCAATTAACTCTTGTATGGCAGGAGTTTTTTTGATTGTCTCATCATACTCCAGTATCTGTTCCGCTATTTGTTTATGGTTTCGGAGCAACCATACCAACCGGGAACCTCCCCGGACAGGCAGATTCTTAGAGAGCGATAATTGCAGGCGGTAAAACTCTTCGCACAGGTGGTTGATATGCTCCATCTGGTAATTGAACTCATTGTTGGATAACAGTTGATGCCATTTGTCGAAGAAAAGTATTCGCAATGCTTTCCACTCTTTAGAACGGGGTTTGAGGGTATGAAATCGTTCCAGATAGTATTTCACATTGAGATCTACCAGGTTATACTTCATGGAAAGTGGATAAGCGCTATTCTCCAGAAAACGTAGAAACTTTGTATCCGAAGCTTCATCCGTTTCATGAAAATACTCCCATTGACTGGCATACCTTGAATAAAATTCTTGCAGAGAGGGCAGAGTATGACGAAAGTATTGCCGGATGTCGGTATCCAGTTCTTCGGGCTTGATGATGAGGTTGTGCAACTGCTCATCATATACCTCGTAGGCAATATCCTGCAAACGGTCATAATACCTGTCTTGCAGTTCTTTCAGCCTAATAGTCCCTGTTCTCTTGTTCATGGGCATGGGCAATGATTCGCAACTCGTTCCGGTAATTTTCAATGATATGGGCTGTACCATTCAGGATTCGTTTCAGCTCCCCTTTTTGTTTGGCGCTCAGAAAGAGGTGCTCCTTGGCATATTCGTTTTCCCGTTCAGATAGTTTTTTAAATTCTGTTTCCATGTTATGCAGTAAATCTATTACCTCTTGTAACCGGAACTCAAAGGGGGTACTCGTATCTTCATTCTGTTCGGGTAATGGAGCACAATCGTCATAGCAGAGTAGCGGATACTCCTGGTTATTGACAAACACGGAACGGTTTCCTTTTCGCAGGGAATAAATATCTTTCTGAGCGATACTGCGGTTTTTTACAAAATCATATACCTTCAGTACTTTGTTTACCGGACGGAATTTATCCTGCTGGATATAAAACAGGCGGTTGCTGTCTTTCTTCAGATTCTGATAGTCGGACGCAAACATAAGCAGGTTTCCGGCAATGCGATATCCTTCGATGCGATGATAGAAAGTATCTACCACCTGAATAGCAGGGTCGCTGATTTCCCGCAGACTGTGTTCTGCTTTCATATCTTCTTTGAGTGCATCCAGTTTTTGTTCCAGCTGTTTTTCGCCTAACAGATAGGTGTTGATACTATCAGTGATGGCCCGCTGTACAATATCTTCGGCAATGGGAAATTGGCTTACCTCGTCCCAGATGCAATAGGGGATCAGCAGGCAATCGGCAAAGCAGACCGTTAATGATTCGTTCAGATAGGCCGAAGTGCGTAGCAACCCAACCATTTTCTTCCAGCGGCGGTCTGATATATAAATAGGAGGAAGATTCGCCTCCCGTTGTGTATTATACTGTTCTACGGTTCGTTTGATGGTATGTATCAGTTCAAAGAAGGTATAATGTAATGTTACTTTTTCCGCTTCCTCCTGCAGGGTCGAGTATTCTTTAGGGCTGATTGTCAGTTTCTCCGGAATGCAAGGCTCTGTGTCCCGTGTAGAAGCAATCATGCGATCAAAAGCAAACTCCTGTTCAATACATCCCACGAACTGCCGGATCAGAAAGCGGTCATAGAGAGCTTCCAGTCCTTCTCCTTTGGCAGGTAATTCGTTAGAAGCCGCAATCAATACTTTCAGGGGGACTTTTACTGTGAACTGCCCATTACGGTATATCTTTTCATTGATAACGGTCAGCAGAGAGTTCTGAATTGCCGGACCGGCTTTCCATATTTCATCCAGAAAGACTACCGAGGCCGTAGGCAGATATCCCTCCGTGATTCGTTCATAAGTGTCTTCATCTTTCAGCTTAGAGATGGAAACCGGACCGAATATCTCATCCGGTGTGCTAAACCTGGACATCAGATACTCAAATGCACTGTTTTCTTTGAATGCATATTTAAGTCTTCGGGCTACCAAGCTCTTGGCAACTCCCGGAGGCCCTAACAGAAAGATACTTTCTCCGGCAATGGCTGCCAGAAGGGAAAGGGCTATGGTGTGTTCTTTCTCAAACACGCCTTCGTTGAGGGCATTGAGAAGCTTAGTGATACGTGGTTTTATGGAGTTCATGCTTTTTCAATTAAAATGCAAAAATACGAATAAACTTAAATTATCTCATCCAAAAGGTGTATATTCGCAATATCAAATTCATATAAGAAGAGTAGGTTATGAAATCAACTGTAAGAATCACTGTGCCTTATGCTGTGGCAAACTATGTAGAAATGCGCGAACGTGGATTTTACTATGTGGACAAGACAATGTTTATTCCCGATCTGGAACTATATAAAGCTCCTGTCTTTTTGCGTCCGCGCCGTTTCGGAAAGAGCTTGTTAGTGTCTATGTTGGCCGCTTACTATGATTTGAATATGGCAGATCGTTTTACAGAACTGTTTGGAGATACATACGTTGGAAGTAATCCTACAAAAGAGCATAATAAATATCTCATGCTTCGCTTCGACTTCTCTAAAATGGTAGTAACCGATACACTGGAAGGGTTACAAAAGAACTTTAATGATTTGAATTGCGGAGTCATCTATGATATGGTGAAAGCCGATGCCAGATATGCACGTTTATTCCCGGATTTTGAATTTAGTGATAAAACCGATGTCACAAAGATGTTGGAGGATATGTTGCGTTATGTATCGTCCCATAATCTTCCTCCGGTATATCTTCTTATTGATGAATATGACAATTTTACCAACCAGCTGTTGACTGCTTACAAAGATCCGCTCTATGAGCAAGTGACTACTGCCGACAGTTTCTTACGTACTTTCTTTAAAATAATAAAGGCAGGTATCGGCGAGGGAAACATACGTACCTGTTTCTGTACAGGAGTACTTCCCGTCACAATGGACGATTTGACCAGTGGATACAACATTGCGGAGATCTTGACACTTGAACCTGACTTTCTAAATATGCTTGGCTTTACTCATGCAGAGGCAGAAGTGTACCTACGCTATGTACTCCGAAAATATTCCGGTAACGAAGAACAATTCGATGAAATATGGAAACTGATCGTGAGCAACTATGACGGTTACCGGTTTCAGCCTAATGCGGAGCCTTTGTTTAATTCTACCATACTGACTTATTTTCTTAAAAAGTTTGCTGTTAATGGTATTGTTCCCGATGAAATGATTGATGAGAATTTGCGTACAGACATCCATTGGATTCGTCGACTTGCGTTGAGTCAGGAGAATGCCAAACAGTTGCTCAATACATTGGTGATGGAAGATGAAATAGCTTATGCACAGCCTGATTTGCGAAGCAAGTTCAATAAGCAGAAGTTTTTCGACAAGAATTTCTATCCTGTCTCCTTGTTTTATTTGGGCATGACGACATTGAAGAATTCCTTCCGAATGACGTTGCCCAACCTGACCATGCGTAGCATTTATATGGATTATTATAACCAGTTGAATGACATTGATAACTTTGCAAACCGCTACGTTCCTGCCTTTGAGCAATTTACTCACGACCGGCGTATGGAAGGTATTTTCCATAACTACTACGATCAATACCTTGGGCAGTTTCCCGCACAGGTATTCGATAAGATGAATGAGAATTTCATTCGTTGTTCGTTCTTTGAACTGTGTTCGCGTTATCTGAGCCAATGCTACACCTTTGCATTAGAACAGAACCATCCTGCCGGACGTTCGGATTTTGAGATGACAGGAATTCCCGGAACGGAATATTATAAGGATCACCGGATTGTAGAGTTCAAGTATTTCAAAGCAAGCGAAGCAAAGAAAGTACTGGCACTCAATGCTCCACGTCGCGAAGATGTGGAACAGGTGAAGCAATATGCGGAAACAATTCGCGTACAATTCCCATACTATAATATACAAATGTATGTGGTGTATGTGGCTGCTAATAAAGGATACAAATTCTTTGAAGTATAAACATACTAAACAAGCATTGTAAAAATACGTACTTTATGGGTATAAAAGTACGTATTTAAGTCACTATTAATTACCTATTTAACGCATACTTAAAATAGTACTTTTGTATGTGATAAATATCTATATTGAAATGCTTGATTTCTAATAAGATACCTGTCTGATATTTCGCTTTTCTGCTCTTATTACTCTATTACTTCATTCATCGAAAATGTTTTAGTACCTATTTTAGTAACTATAAAAAATATTGTAGTAATAATCCCTTGTTTTCATTTTATCCATCTGATTGAATGTAATGCGTATATAATTTTTGCATGATACACACTAATATAGTATGTATAATCACGCTTTTTGACTCTTTATGTGTATTTTGCTTTTATCGTGTTTTGTTATATCTTTTATTTATCATACCTTTATCGCATCTTTAATGTTTGTATATAGTTTTAAATAAAAGTAAACTAATTGTTCTTGTCTCTAAAATCGCCAAATTGAATGAGACTGCACAAGGACAATTTTTAGGCAGCATGTATTTTCTTCTGAATGAATGTGATGATGATTTTCATGCTGCTTTTTTATTTTTTAGATAAAACAAAGAATTTATTTGTATAATTCTTTTTTTTATTTAATTTTGCAAACATAGACAAACAAGTTTGAAGGAACTTGTTTTTGTAATAAGAATATTAGTTAACGAGCGTAAGCTGATTCTTGTCTCTAAAATCGCCAAATTGAATGAGACTGCACAAGAAAATAGTAACGGTTGTTTAGCTTGTATTATTATAACCTGTATCTATCTTACCTTTCTTTTTCTATTGAGAATGAAGGGTAACTATGGCTCTTCTTATAATATAACGAAGCGTAGACAAAGTTGTTCATTTGTGCAGTGGGTGTTTGGCGATACCTGGAGACGAATGACGATTGGGTCTGCGCTTTTTGTGTTTTTTTATTTTATCTTGATTAGAATAGTAAAGCTGGATTTGTAATCTTACCATAACGGACAGAGTCATGGACAAAGAGATAATGAAAAACTTGAAGGGAACGACAATTCAAAAAGTTGACGACGCCGTAGGCGTGCCAAACCTTGAAAAACGAGAATGGTTTGTTGCCATTGTAAACAATCGTTCTGAAAAAAAATATGCTCAAGTTTTACATGATAAAGGATATGAGATCTTTGTACCTATTCAGAGTGAAAAACATACTTGGCGTAATGGAGTTATCAAGACGGTTGATCGTGTACTTGTTGTTGCCACAATTTTTGTTCATTGTACTGAAAATGAACGAAAAGATATTGTAAAAATGCCATTTGTCAAACGTTTTATGGTAGATCAAAGCCAAAAAGATAATGCGGGTAAACATCCTATTGCCAGAATTCCGGACGAACAGATAGAAACATTCCGAAAACTTCTTGAAAAGGCAGAGGAACCTATTACTATTGAATCGTTGCCATTGAATGTGGGTGACAAAGTTAAAGTTATTAGGGGTAAATTTACCGGTATTGAAGGTCGGATTCTTCAGCAGAGATGTGGTGAAACATTCTTGATAATAGAAATTAATTTACTTGGATGTGCGAAACTTGGTATCTCCTTGGGAGATGTGGAAAAATTGATATATAGATAAGCTCACACAAATAAAAAGCGTTTAAATATCAATACGAATGTTATATCAATTTGATATAAAGATTCTTCGGATAAAGAATCTAAAAGTATAAACAGATGCAACAAGTCATAAACATAGAAGTTAGCTCAGGTTTTTCCAATAATTCAATAGAAATATTTGATTTGGAATTTGCAGTTGAATTTGATTCAAAAAAAAAGGGATTTCTTGGCAGGTTACTTAGTAAAGCTGCATCTGAAAATGATACTGAGCGTTGTGTTACCTATCGAGTTGACAGCATTGATTATCCGGTAGGAATAGAGTGTAATTCCGACAATACGTTTGTATCACTGTTTGAGGAGGTTGGCAATGGAGTAGTCACTCAAAGTGTTAGTGTGCCATATATAAAAGCTAAATCTGGGCGCGGAGTAAAACTATATATACAAAAAAATGTATTGAACATTGTAGAATCAGTAAGTGATGAACATGAAATTGTATGTCATTTTAGTGCAATAGACTCTGTTACGGGAGATAGTAAGAGAAATGAAATTGTTTTCATGGTAAAAGTAAACCGTGAAACATTTCATCCGGAATTGTTTCTTGATTTAGAACCACAGATAACTTATAATCGAACAGACGAAAGGACAAACTTGGGTAACCTTTTAGTTTATTACATAAAATCAAATTCAAATTCCAGTATTCCCAATATTGACGTTTCTGTAACTTTCATACTCAAAGATAAGTATGGGAAAATAATTCCTGACGCTGTCTTGGCAAAGAAAGGGGAAATACAAATAGTAGGTGGTGTGCATATAAGTAATATCAGCGTAAACGAACGTGATCAAAATGGTGATGAGTCAGCTGCATGTGAAGTAGAGTTATATCTTGATCAAACAAAATTGGATAACCCTATAATTGCATTGACGGATTACGAACTTGCAGTTAAAGGACACTATACATTGGTTAACGATGGTACAGTGCACAGATTAGAAGGTTTGTCCGAATCGTTCAAACTTCATAAAGAAATAGTCAAAACTAAGCTTGACATCACAATTGAAGAGAATGGGGAAGTAATACATGTAGGCGATAAGAACTGCATTCATCTTACAAAACGCAGTTTCCTTCCACTAAGTGACATGAAGACTGAGGTGAAGGTAACATTATATAATATGGCGCCAGAAGAAGTTATTCAAAACGCAGGGTTGCATTTGTCTGGTATGACAATCAATGAGGATGGCTTGGATGAATTATTTATTCGGGATAAAGGCGGACAGAGTGTCGAGTCTATCATTAATATCCATGGTCGTAATCTTGATATACTTACAAGCCAGTCAGGAATTTTTATCGCTGACGGTAGTAGCTTGTCTGAATGTGTGACTTTGGTGTTTGACCCTTCGCATATTAACTATATTGCCTCCGGCAAGTATGACTTTGAGGTTACATCGACTATTGACATTGCGTATTGGGAAAACAAAGAAGGTCTGCCTCGCAGTATGTCAAATGGCAACTTACAACATAAAACATTCATGTTAATATGGCATTTATATATGCTGCCTCACGGCGAGTGGTTATGTTTGGACTATGGCTCGTCGGCCATTGTTTGTAAATATGGTAACACTTTGCTTGATTTAAAAAAACAAAAAGAAAGGTTGTTACAAAGAGACGAGTCTTTGCAAAAATACAAAGATGACGAGATGGAGAATGACGCCAAGTTTTTGAATTCGGATATTATATTTATGGAGCCTTTAAAGACCCATCTCCAAGGAGTATCTTCGTTGTGTTCTGAACAAGATAGAGAATTGCCATACACCTCGCAGGCAGTGTTCCTTTCGCCGACCAGTTCGCTAATCAGAGAGAACGAGATAACTCCTATCCCATGTTTGAAGATTCTTGTTGGTAATGAATTTTTACCTCAGGATATTCAATATCGTATTTTTGAGTATTACCGTAAGAATGATAATGACCAAGTCGTTCTGTCTACAGCAGAGGAGGCAAAAGATGCGGATAACTGCATTTTGAAGATTAATACTATAATGGCTGAATCGTACCATGTATTGTTTAAGTACTTTGTACGGCCAACTCTTGCGGTCTCAACAACCATCAACAGACTGATATTAACCTATCCTAATACATACACTCCGTATCATAGAGAGGTGTTGAAACGGATTGCAAAGCAAGTATTCCCACAACTTCGAGAATTAGAATTTGTTTGTGAATCAGATGCTGTAGCGGCTTACTACATGAGGCATTGGAAAGAGTATCATATGGATGTATCCAAGTTGAAACAGTCACAGGGTGAAAATGTATTAGTGTATGACATGGGAGCTGGAACGTTAGATTTGACTTTCTTCAGACAAAAATGGAATTCTGATACATGTAAACATGAACTTGAGATTCTTGGTAAAATAGGTATAGGCAAAGCGGGTAACTACATTGATACGGTTATTGCTGAAATCATTTGCAAGAAATTGAAGATTGATTCCACAATATCTTCTGTTCTGATCAAGGGTGATGGCGATACGTATTCACAGCGAACATGCCTGAAGCAGGTTATAAAGCAGAAAATAAAAATTGCTCTGAGTAACTGTAGTCCGCAGAAAATAACTTTTACGCTGCAAAAGACCGGAGGAAATACTTATAATATTAACACAACTGATATATTAGAAGATGAGGCATTTATCGAATGTTTGAACGATTGTACTATTAAGGTGATAGAGAACTTGCGCAAATATATAGGGATGAAGCGTCCTATCATACATACAGTGATTATGTCCGGACGCAGTTGCAAACTTGTACCTCTACAGCACAAGTTGGAGGATGCCGTGAGAGATTGCTGTCGCGATGGGGTCGATCCTGAATTTATCACACTTGACAAACCCATAAATTTTCAAGGTGAGATGATTGCAGACCGTCAAAAGACAGTTGTGGTTGAAGGAGCGGAAATTATGGCAAAAGAAATAAAACATGCAGAGTCAAACATTAAAATAAAGTCACATAGGCTATATGCAACCTATGGTGTCATATATACTAATACAGAAGGAGAGAAAGATTATGTAGAGTTGCTAAATCACCAAGACAGTCCATATACAGATGCAAGCAGTAATGATTTCAACTCCGATATAAAGGCAATAGTTATCTATCCTAATTCAAACATACAGTTGATACAGACATACTTGTCTGACAGTGATACATTAAAAGCCTTTAAAACTCATGACTATGAGTATATTACTCTGATGGAGTCATATAATACAGAGGAGTTTGGTACACATCTTAGACTGAGAGTTAAGATAAACGAACTTAACAATGTTACACTGATGGTCAACTCTTGCTATTCGTCGGGTATGCCACCTAAAGGTATGGATCTCAAGAATCCTATAAACAGGAAGAGTCTTTGGCCTGTTGTCTTTAATTAGAATTTATAATCAACTCTTACACAACAGAATATTCAAAAGATCAATAACAATATGGCTTACGAATTATTTTATGCCTCCAATGATGTGGTTATAGATATACTGATGAACTTATTCGGTCAGATTGATGCTCGGGTTGAAACCGAACGGTGTCAGCTACGAGATTTGGCTGGATCATCCTTTGACAGGCCATATACAGCCTCTGATATTACAGAGAATAAGGATGTTTTGAGAATATCTTTTGAAAAGGGAAAACAAGAAATAAAGGATATATCTCGGCTTAAGTTTGAGTATGAAAATGAATTGAATGAATTGGAGAGTCGATATACAGTACAGTTGGATGAGCTTAAAAAAAAAATAAGCCAACTTGAAAGTCAAGCGGCTTTTGTACCTGTTGTCATGCTCGATGGCAGTTTCAGTATAGATAACCCAATAAAGATACTGAAAGAGCAAACGATTGGTCGCATGGAGAATATTGTTAGCAAACTCTTAGAAGGCTCGTATATAATAGCATGTGACGAGACAACAGAGGCGGAAGCTAAGCAGATGGAGATGGCAATACTGAATGGTGCGGAGTCCACACTTCAGAAGTTACGACAACTTGACATATCGAAGACCAAGACGGTTGCCGAGGTTCAGACACTGATACAAAACTTTCTTATGATGGAAATGGAACCGATCTCAAGCTGGATGCGCAAACTTGCCATCTATTCAGCTTATGCAGATATTCCTTTTATGATTGATGATCAGCGTACCATCGGTGTCAGATTTGATCGTGAACGTACCATTTGGTCATACTCTCTACTTGATGATATGTTGGCAAGTGTTGGTGTCAAGCAGATAGTTCCTGCACCATTTGTCGAGCTCATAACTGACGGTCACTACATAGATGCTACAGACACGGCAACAAAGAATATTCGCTTCCTTTGTCCTGATTATAAGAAGCGCATCAGCCGTGTGGATCGTATCGACACCACCGACATGATAATTGATATAGCCGATGTGGGCCTGATGATTGATGGCGAGCTGTTGAGACAAGCCAGTGTCATTTTATAATAATATATAAGGTAATTATTACGTAAAATAAAAAATATTTATATGGATAGAAGAATATTTGTAACATCTTGCTTTTCAGTGTTGTTATTTGTTTTTGCCAGTTGTGCGACGAAGTGCGATTGTAATGAGATGTGTAATTGTTCATCATCATGCGGATGCAAGGACGGCAAGGAGTGTACTCAAAAGACGTGTAAGTGTCATGAGGATGATAATAAACCTTCAGAGAGTGAAAAGGTTTCTAAAATAGGTTCTATGTTCATTTACATTGATTCGTCCGCAAGTATCAAAGGTTATTTCAGTCTTGGCAGTGATGGACGTTTCGGTAATACAATTGCAGCATTAAGTTCATACGGTAATTTAAACAATCCTGTATATTTTTGGGGAAATAAGACACAAGTCAACACAACTCTCAACAAGAATGGTGGTATAAATAATGCTTTGTTGAATAGTTCAAATTTTGGTCAGGATTCTTACTTTAATGTTATTTTGGATTCTTTGTGTAATTGGACAAACAAAGGCTCTATGGATGTTGCATGCCTTGTGACAGATGGAATGTATGGCGTTGAAAATGCGCTGACGAGACGAAATCCTAATCATGCGTATACAACGTTACCACAGTTCAAGGATGCTGTAAAGAATGTTTTTTCCACAAAAAACGGTAAACTTGGCATAAGTGTATATATGCTTGAGGCCGGTTATTCAGCCAAAGGCAAAGATGTTAAAGGAAATAATATTGCTTACATAGACTACCAGAACACTAAGATATATAATTTAGAGATACCCAATCGTCCCTTTTATATCATAATGGTAGGTAAACCTGAAAAGTTACGTTCGATAAGAGACAACAATATTCTCGGGGCCGAGTTGGCGCTGCATTGTGGTCTGCATGATAAAATGTATCATAACAAGTGTCGACTTACAGATGTCAAACATTTCAAGAATGGTGAGTGGAAAGGTACACGTTCCGATTCTGAGGCTAATCTTGCAACCGCTCTGCCTAAATGTTTGGGTGATGATGATTTTGTCAAGAAGCATACAAAAGTTACCATCAATGGATATGAATTGGAAACATCAGCTTACAGTGTGAAGAATCATACGCTCAAAGTTAATCTTGAAGTTATGAGTAATGTTAAGGTTAAAAAGGGTAAGAATGTCGTTAATGTCACAATTTCTAACAGTATTCCTTCTCAATGGGAGAGCCTATATTCTGTTGATGATAAAAAAATAGTAACTGACACAATTCAACAAAAGCAAACTTTCGGTCTTCGATATTTGCTTGAAGGAATTTTTGAAGGTGTAAACGAGACGGAACTCATGAACATAGACTTTGAGTTCACTAAATGACCAGACTATCTTTTGAACTGATAAATGAACAAACTAATTTACAAATAATAAAAAGTTAAACATCATGGAAAAACTATTTTTCTTTTTCGACGTTGAAGGCATGGATGATTATAGGTTCCATGCAAATTTTCTTGCTGACGAAAATGCTTGTTTGTATGCCCTGCTTATTGCTATTATTGTGGGTGTAGTAATCAGTGCAGCTTACTATTTTGGTTGCTGTAATAGTCGTAAGAATATCGGCATGGTAAATATTGGCACATGGCTGGGTGCTCTTGCTCTTTCTGCCGTAATCACATACTGTGCCTCAGATTTCTGTATCATTGGCATGCCAAATGTAGAGAATGATACTTCTATGTTTTACACACACTCATTTTACAGTTCAATAGAGAACTATTATCAAGAAGAGTATGCGGATAAAACGGGTACTCCGGAAGAGTTGGAAGCTGTTATGCAGGCTAAGGATGACATCATTAAGGAACTTGATGGAGGTGGTGACATACGATTGCAATTTGATCTCATGTCTGTTTTGTGGTGTGCTCTTTCTTTCTATCTTTCTTCATTCTTATTCAAAAAGAAAACAATCAATGGTTCATGTATACCTCACAAATAGTGTGAAATATTTTAATTATATAAATTAACATTAAAATTCTATAGATGAAAAGATTATTCGTATTTGGCATTGGAGGTACCGGTTGCCGTGTCCTACGTTCGCTCAATTTTCTTCTTGCTGCGGGAATTGATGGATTGGGGTATGACACTCAGGTATTCCCTATTATTATAGACTATGATGCAGAGAATGGCGACAAGAAACGTACCTTGAAGTGTATCAATAATTATGCAAACATACATAAAATAGCGTATGCTAATCATCCGGATCAGCAGAATCAGTATTTTGTCACACGTGTCCGTGAAATGAGGGATGCTTTGGCAGATGAAGGCATGAGGGGTAATAACAGTTCCTATGAACTGGTTTTTACACCGAAGCAAGGCGAGAAGAAATATAAGCATAGTATAGGTTATGGCGATCTCGTTGGCGAGAATTTAATCAATACGCAGTTCTTGCTGGAGTCTTTGTATGATGCAAGTCCTGAAGAAGGACGTGCTGAACTCGAAATTGATATGACAGTCGGATTTAAAGGTAATCCAAACATTGGTAGTGTTGTATTTCATGAGCTTCAGGCTACACCTGAATACAAGGATTTTGTCCAGCTCTTTAATCCGGCCACAGACCGTATCATGATTGTTGGTTCGCTATTTGGTGGGACCGGTTCAAGCGGTATTCCTGAACTCATTATGTCAATCCGTAATCACAATGAAATAGGCATTCAGCAGGCTCGCCTGGGGGTTATTATGGTACTGCCATACTTCTCTCTTCCTCCTAAGAGTGGCAGTCCTATTCACTCCACTCTTTTCAATTCAAAGACCAAAGCTGCTTTGAGCTATTATCAAGACTCTGGTATCAATAAGTTGATAAATAGTATCTATTATATAGGTGATAAAAATGAAACCATACTGGATCATCAGATTGGTGGCGAGAACCAGCTCAATCGTGCTAACATTGTAGAGTTTATTTCTGCGTTGTCTATAATTCACTTCATAAATAGTGATCCGGATAACAGCAGGGGAGGGAACTCGGCCACCGAGTATTATAAATATGCCATAGAAGGTACACTATATGGCAATAACGGAAAGCAAGCTGTTAACTTGTTAGACTTGGTTAAGGATACAGAGAACTCATACGTATTCACAGCTCTCAATTCTTTAACTATGGCTCTCAAATACTTCCATGAGTGTGTTGAAGAGGATAAGAGATCAATGGGTAGTGTTCAATGGTATAGGGAGCTGGGGATAGATACTCTAAATTGGGAAAAAAAAACTTCAGCAACAGAAAATAACCCACTGAAGGATCTTTGCTACTATCTTCACGAATTTTATGATATGTACAAAGAATGGCTTGACGAATTGGCAGATGAAAAGAATGGTCATAGCCTGTCACTATACAACCTTACAACTCCGGACGATAGAGGTAATTATGGATTCCACACTTTATTCTCGCACAAAGAGCAGGTCAAAGGTGACAAGAAGACAACTCCTACCATTTCAAAGAAAGACTTTGATGCTGAAATCAATGGCGCATTCAGTGACAAAGGTCATTTTAGGAATGGTCAACTTACTACTCAAAAAGAGTTTATATTTATGGATATCTTCCGTACAGGCTGTGATGCCTTACTAAAAGATGGCAATATAATAACCATGTAACACATAAAACAAAGGAACATAAATATGAGTTTTATATGTATTGACGAAACAGAGAGAGGCGGCAGAGGCTTCGTAAAGCATGCTATGCCTATTGACCGCTCAGAAATCCCCGACGCTCAGCAGGCCACTGGTGATGCCCTCAATAAGATGAGTACATCTATCCCAACACCTTTTGCTCGTCTGTTCTTGTATTCAAACGCCTTCAACGAGGTCAATGTTAGACAGGAGGATCCAAACTTTTCTTATACGGCCCATAATGAGCAAACATCATACAATGCATTGGTAGGCGAGTGGTTGGATTTGATGGAGTTCATATTCTACTATGGCAATGATGACGAGATGGAAATTATTCCATGGAATCAAGTTGATATACAAAATTTAAAGGAATCAAATAATGAAAAACATCACCGTCTGGCAGAGTCGCTTGAAGCTGCACTCAAACAGACACCGGCTCTTAAGAGTACCACATCTATCAATTTGTTCAGATACAACGGCATAATAATCGGTGGTACGTCACCGGTATCTTTGTTGTATATGAGTCCTAATTTGCGTACACAGTTGAAAGAGAGTATTCCACGTTCTGGTCATGATAATGGATATCTGTTTGATGACAATGTTATTCCGCTTTATAAGCGTGAGATAGACTTTAGACGTTTTCTACAGGAATTTGCTGATCTCAATCGTATAGACGATGCAGTTACGGTGTCGGATGAGTTGAAGCGTATTTTTACTTATATTCAGAATGAACGTGAGTTCTATGATGCTGCAATAAAAGGGGAATACGATGCTGCGAGAGGAAAGACAGGAGCTGACGCTTTTCATGCATCACTGACAGACAAAAACTATGAAAAAATTAAAAATAAATCTGGTCATACGTTGACTGTATCCTCTATAATCATGTGGGGGAAAAAGTCAATCATTCAACCAGGTGGTAGTCAGTACGAGATGATTCCTACATCTGATCAATATACAAAAGAGTACATAGCCGGGGCTATAAAGGAAGTTGCCACTCCGTTGGTACTATCTCCACAGGGCATGGATGGTGCGATATATTATAAAGAAGAAAAATGGAATCCTATATATATTATTCCGGAACCAACAAGTACTATATTATCAACCCGTAAACTCCCAGGGTTCAAGAATGAAATTCGTCCATATGTCACCATTGATGATTTCTTGGAGAAGAAGATTATATGGACAGCTTTCAATATTCAGCGTAACCGCTTTTATACTGCCAGTCAAGCCAATTTGGAATGTCTGTTGCCACTCAAGAAAGAGTTCTTCAAGTTCTTCAACCTCGATGATCTTTTTGAATATAACGAAAATGAAGGTACTTATACTCTGAAAGATATGTTGACCATAGAAGAGACAGACAATGACATGGAAACACCGACATTTAAGGTGACATTGTCTATCCCAACTGCCTATGGCCGTAATATGGAGTATGTACGTGAGTACAAGGGGGATAATGTTATTGTATGTTCAGGGTCGACGGACATGTTTGACATGGCGTTCTTCCCGTTCTATAAGATGGATGCAGGTGAGAATATTTACAATATCATGTTAGGTTACAAGGGCAATGAGAAATCATTCAACATTTATTCTGTTGATGATATTGTGACGCCTGTTGCCATAGACCTGATGCAACGCTCACAGTCACCAGTCAAGACATTCCATACTCGTGTACAGCAGGCGTTTGATATTGTCGAACTCGTTGTTGGTGATACAGCTGGACTGATTATTCCGATTATGCGTCAGATTAGGGCGGTTGACATTTCAAAAGATTACGTTTTCTGCGTTGATTTTGGAACAACAAACACGCATGTCGCATATGGTGAGATTGCTGCCGGAGTTGTGTCTGCAAAAACAATCAAACCATTGGAAATCGATGATGACAACGAATTGCAGGCTGTTTATCTGAATGATCATGAGAAGGGTAAGGTAGATGCAGGTTTTGGCTTCGCTTCAGATTTCCTACAGCCTGTTATGCGCGAGTTTGCTCCTGCTACTATTGGCAAGAAGTACTCTATGCATTATCCTATGCGCACCACTGTGTGTGAGGTTCCAAACCTTGAAATTTGCAAGTCGTCGCTCTTTGGTACTATTAACATTGGTTACAACTATCTTAGCGAGATTGGTACTTCGTCAAAGTGTGTATACAAAACTAATATCAAGTGGGTTACAAGCAATGATGATATCAAGGCCACGGACCGTATAGAGGTGTTTTTTGAAGAAATCATGTGGATTATGAAGAATAAGTCTGTACTTAATGAAGGACGTCCGGACTTTAAGTTTGTATTCACTTATCCACAGTCTATGAATAAGAGCCTCGTGAAAACTTTTACGAAAAAATGGAAAGATGCCCGTGAAAAGGTAGGGGCGGTAGGTGTGAGAGCTGCCGTCACAGCAAATTTTAATGCTGCAAAACTTGAGGGGGTAGCACCATATTACAAGTTCTCAGCGAAATTTGGCAAGGGAGCTAAATATGCAAATATCGATATAGGTGGTGGTACCACAGATATCATCTTTATAGATCCGGTAGCTGGCGGCGACAAGTTTTCCTATTCTGCAAAATTCGCAGCGAACGATTTATGGGGAGACGGAACGAATAGTGACGCGTCACAGGAAAATGGATTCCTTCTTTATTATCTGAGTTCTAAGTTTTATGAGAATTTACAGTCGGATACCGATAAAGAAAGTCTGCGTAATTTGATGGAAAAGCCAAATGCAAACTCCGCAGATATTATAAACTACCTGTTTAGTAAAAACGAGAGCTATGATTTTGTCAAGGCTTTAGAGGCTTCAGGTAATTTCAAAACTCTGATGTTGGCTCACGCTTCTGCTATTATATATTATATGGCAATATCCTTTCTTCGTGATGGCTTAGACGAACTGCCTCGCTATATATCGTTCACTGGTATGGGTAGCAAGTATTTGCAGATTCTTGGTGATGATGACTGTATTAGTGATGTAGTCAATGCTGTGTTCAATTACCGTGTTGGTGATACCTATCCTAACCCCAATATAAAAGTGTACTTTGATGATGATCCCAAATGTGTGACTGCGCAAGGGGGGGTACGCATGTTCTCCAATACAGAGATTACTCCTATCGAGAGCCTACCATATGGATGGAAGAATGAGGAGTATTTATCAGAACACATACTTGCGAAGGATGTTAATCTGCATAGAAATGATCTTTTTGCTGAAATGGATACATTTTTGAAGATGTTCGAAGATCCTAAGTTTATCAAAGCTGTTAAAGACAGTATAAATCTGAATCCTTACTACTTGACAGATGGCCTTAAGCAGTATGTACAAGCCAGCTACGATGATATCGTATCAGATGTTATTAGAAATTCAGAGGTAGGTGACGAGCTTGACGAACCAATGTTCTTTTGGCCACTTAAAGATGCAATCTTCCAGCTTGGTAAGCAAATGTCAGAAAATGGCGGAAACTAAGAGTTGTCAATTATGAAAAGAAGGTTCTTAACTATAATTGTAGCTATCCTCTGTAGTGCAAATTTTATTTGTGCTACAGAGGTCGTGGAGCAGACATACCATGTGGCTACCGCTGATACAATTGAAAGCGGCAATGAGGATGAAGATACAAACGATGATGACTCATCCGGTACAGTTGATGAGAGTTTGGATGATACAATAGATTATATTCCTTACATCCTTTTTTTTATCTTAGCTGCTGGAGTTGGTTATCTCTTTTACAGCCGTAAGCTATTGGAATACAATCCGAAAACTATTGAGATACTTAAACAAGGGTTAAAGGATCAGAGCAAAAAAAATCTCGAAATAGATGGCCTCCTGTCTACGGTAAAGCAGGAATTGAGTGACTTGCAGAGCGAAAATGAAATCTTGAAAAAGACTATAACTTCACTTAACAGGTATAACGAGTCCGTTTTTGATCGGAAAACTCAGACTGTAACAGTTCAAAAGGACAAGGATTCAATAACCCTATCAGCATCCAAACCAGTAGATTCTAAGAGAGCTGTAGATATAACACGCTATGCAATGTTTTATCAAGGTACGTCGGGCAATTTTACCATCCCTGCCCGTGCGATCAAGGAAAATTCTCAGGGACAATGGTTCGTCATATCTTATATTGAAGGTGACAGCTGTGGAACTTATACAATTAATCCGGGCTGCAAGTCAGAGATGCTCAATGATCTCACATCATTCAGGATGTATGTGGAAAATTTCAATACTATACCAGCTCCAAAGGATATTCAAGTAGTCACTCCAGGTAAGTTGATCAAAAAAGGAAATGTCTGGGAAATTTCTGAAAAAATGACTATTCAATTGTCATGAAGCATATTAATTAAGTAAAAACAAAAAAGCAATGGATAAAAACAGTAAAGAACTTCAAGAGGCTTTATATGAGCTATGTCAGGCTGTAATGAAAGTGATGAGATTAGCGTACACGGGTAGCATACCTGCTGAACTGGCTTCAGCAACAGTACGTACTACATTGCAGCATCTCGTTAATATAACAGGGGATGTGTCTTCTTTAGATATGGAGGATGCAAGTGTACAGACTCACAGTGGGCAAAGTACTGTTATGAATGCACAAACAATTTCAGTACCAGAGCCCGTACAGGATGTACCCATAGAAGTTAAGTATGCATATTCTCCAAGTAGTATACCTACTGGTGGGTTCGTTTTTAAGAGACTCACAACTTCACCTAAAGGTCAGCGATATAAGATAACAAAGTATCCGGATTATGTAGAGTTTGAACCAATAGAGATAACTGGCGAAGAACTTGAATCAGCATGGCAGGCGAAAAAAGACAACTATCCGGATGGAGTCATCAACGCTAAAGGAGCACCTACAGTGGGTACTACAATATATTGCATTGAGAAAGGGCGTGGTATTATGGTAGGACCGAATGTTGAGATTAAGTCTTCCTGTACAATAGGTTTCAGAAGCGGCTCAACTGAGGCTGAAGATTAAATACTTTATAATTAATAGAGATTATACCTATATTTATGGATAAGAAAAGACTATTGATCGGGGCAGTTATAATTTTGGGCATTATTATTTTCTGGCGAATGGGTTCTGGTAGTGGTACAAATATTACAGGCTACAGAGGTGAACTTAAAGACGTAGAAAAAGGAAATGTTATTGTATTGAAATCCGGTCTGAAAGTTCAGTTACTTGGCGTAAAAGGTGGCTTAACTTCTACTGAGGTGTTTATTAAAAATAATTATAAAAACGCCAGAGTAAGTTTGGTTGCAGACTCAAAAGGTAAACAGAAATTCAGTAATAATAAGTCTAAGGTTAAGGCATATGTTCTCTTGGAAAAAGATAGACGTGTATGTATAAATCGTATGGTTCTGCAGGATGGCAGAAGGGAGGCTTATTCAGAAGCAAATCTGCGAGATAGTCTTAATAATTTTCGCAAGATATTTGATGAAGATACGCCATCACGCATTGAAGACTTACCACTCTTCATGAAACAACGAACATTCATTATCATGACTAACGAGGGGATTGGCACTGGCTTTTTTATTAATGATGAAGGATTAGCTCTGACCAATACACATGTTTTGCATCAAGGAGATGAAAATAGTGCTGTTGTAGTACTTTATCAGGAAGATGCTGAGGATAGCAAAATCTACCGTGATAAGAAGAGGCGAATTAAGAATATTAAATTTACATCACCTTTTGAAAATGGAGGGCTTGATATTACCATCTTCTCTGTTGATCTTGAGAATAGCGAAAAAGTTCCTTATTTCAATCTTGTTAAATCACATACACCTGTAGGTAAGGACTGTGCGACCTTTGGTAACCCCAAGCAGATGACTGCGACATATTATAAAGGTGTTATAAGCGCATATCGTGACCAAGACCCATTGACGGGGCGTGATGTACCATTGGTGCATTATGATATGTCAACCAACCCAGGAAATAGCGGTGGCCCTGTCTGTAATGAGTACGGACAAATTATAGCTGTTCATGAGCTGGGTAAAAAAGACGACCAAGGTATGAACTTTGGAGTTGATATTTTGGCTGTACGTACAGTTCTCGACCAAATGAGGCTGAAGTATGGGGGCAGATAGTCTGATAAAACGATATATTTATTCATCATGTTGCAGGAAGTTGCTGCATGATGAATATTCGTGTCGATATGTATTGGGACTTATTGCATTGACAGATGATGTTTTATATGATATAAAACAGAGGATTTTAGACGAGTCAGGAGAAAAGATCCCTATATCCAAAATACATACTGCTGCTGAAAAGTGTATGGAACAGACTCGTCAATCATATAGCATATGTGAGGCCGTGAATGATGAAATAACAAATGCCGACACTATCGTTGGGGAGGTTATTGCGGCGACGTGTCCTGGCAGTATAGACCGATTTGTCATAATCAAATATAGCAGTTGCAAATGGCTGGTGTTAGAGAGCAACATAAAGGTGATACAACAGGGGATGTATCTAACTGTAATGAGCGAGAAACCGCTTGTAAGTTGGCTGAATGAATACAAACTTATGTTTGTGCTCCCCAGCGAGTATCATTTGATGTTAGACAATATTTTGTTGCCACGACTGTATCTGTTTAAGGTGAAAGACAGCCTTGCTCCATTGTTTGAAACACTCATGGACTTGCATGTCAGCCGTAGACTTTGCCAAAGTTGGGAGATTGTATTGGGAAAGGCTCAAGAGTTAGGGGTAGGAACATACGTGTTGCGTAAGCTCATGGACTTGACAGTCGCACTCGGCTAATATGAGAAGAGAACAATATCATTTATAATTTATGGATACAGCGCTTGAAGAGATATTAAGTAATCGAATTAATAAGAGCCGCCGTTTAGGCCATGTTGCCTCTCGGATACAACAAAAATTAACTGTCGGAGATGCTGTATATAACATTATAAGTCGCAAGGGTATGATTGGTGTTGATGATTGTGAGGGATTGCATGTATGCTTACCTGTATATGATGAGATTATTTCGGTGTTTAGTGAGGGTACATTGTTAATTAAAATTTGCGATACTTATGGTATCTTCAGTCTCAAGACAAAGAAGATGGAGGTCTTGCCGGATTTTGATTCGGTAATTGTATATGACGAATATCAAACCATTGAGGTAATGAGAAATGGTAAACATGGATTATGGGATGATAGAGAATGTCGTTTGGTTATTCCTGTTGAGTACGAGGATGTAACTGTGGTTACTTATTATCCCTATTTATGGGTCAAAAAGAGCCAAACATTATTTGACTTTATAGAGAGAGTTACAGGACAACTTATGAATGTACCTGATGCAATCATGGCATACGAGAGCCGTGACGGTATGTTCGTGCAATACAAGCAGACAGGTAGGGTGATAGCAGTCAATGCAAACGGGTATGTCGACGTACTTGCTTTACGTCGTTCGGCGATAATGGCTTATGGACGCAAAGTCTTGAAGAACAGAAAGTATAGAATTAAAGATATCGTTGATATATATGGTAATATATTGAATCGTTGAGTAGTTAAGATTTTATCTATAATAAATCAAATATAATAAACATAGAATATGGGAGACCGACTAACATTCTCTTTTGGGCACATTATAGCATTCGTGTCGTTGATGTTCATTGGATATGTTACTTTCATGAGTGCCATATACTTTACGGGCGCAAACTTTGAGATTGCACTTATTGGGATATTAGTAGAGATGCTTGTATTCTTTGGCATACTGATGCTGATCCAGAAAATGAAAACGGTACAAAGAAACTTCAAACGCAATATCTGGATTGAACGTTTACTCTTGTTGGTGTTTTTTGCTATGTCTTACGTGGCCTATTGGGGATTTGCTAAATTTTGGAGTGTACAGGCTCACGAAGCACTTGTAGTTAATCGTTTTATGGAGGCTGCAGAGACTGTTGACACTCTGTTTAATAGATATGATGAGTATTGCAATATGCGTCAAACCAAGTATGCCGAGAATATGCGAACAATGTATTGGGGAACGTCCGACAGAGATTTAATTGTTGAAGTCAACGACACAGCTCTCGCTATTAAACTACGTCCTAATCAGTATTATGTTCTGCGTAAGGAAGCTAACGAATGGGTTCTACGCTCCAGTCAGGGGGTGAGTGTTTGGAACGTGTTTATGCTCGGTAACGAAAGGAAGTTGCGTTCTGCTCTGTTGTCCTGGCGTGCTTCATTGCAGAAACTTGCTGCCGGTGTACTTAAGGACGAGCCCGCTACTTTGAATTTCGATGAAGATGGGACATGCTATAATATCATAAATACACGAATCGACCAACTCGAAGAGGTGTTTTATGAAAAGAATACAAATCCTATCTCGTTCATTGCTATTCCCCTATTTTTATTACTTCTGTTGCCATACTTTATCCAAGCCCGATTCTACAAAAGTACTTATACGTTATTTGGGCGCGACAAGTCGTGGAGAGAGCGTAAAGAACGCCAAACTCATCTTAGTACAAATGAAGGCAAAAAGGAAGTCGGGGTTAATATTTATACTTTAGGTAGGCAACTCCTTAGAAATCCTGTCCGAACAGTCTTTAAAGGTGGATTCAATTCGGGGGATAGTCAATCCGAAGATATTCCTCGGCATAGTGTAATCAGAGGTGGCATGATAAACGCAAGTGATGAAACACAGCATGTAGTAATTAAAGGTGATATTGATCCTACTACAGATACAACAATACATAAACGGCGTCGCAGAGGACAGACTTTCGATTTCAATAACGAAGAAGTCAAGGTACAACATGTAGTAACTACAATGAAGAGATAGAAACAAACAATTTAACAGTGGAGAATTCAAGGGAACAATATGATTGAAAAAGAAAAAATACTAAAGGATCCGGAAGATAATTCCGCAGATGAATTATTAGATGCGATTAGACGTGGAATTGTCAAGGAATCAGAATTACTGGCGTTACCAGATGAATTGTATTCAAAACAAGCTAAGGGTAAACTGCGTGTATTGATAGAAAAGGAGAAATACAAAGCCGAGGAGGATGATTGGAGTATGTTACAGAGCTGTCTTTCGGAAGAGTCTTTAAGAAACTTTATAGCTATATATCCTGGTGGAAAACACAACCGTATGGCTAGAAACAAATTAGAAGAGATCTGCTGGACTAAGCTAACTAAGAGTCACCCAAGTTTACAGCAGATAGAGAGCTTTCTCTTGGAGTTTCCAACCGGAGCGCATCAGAAAGAGGCCGAGGCTTTAATGGATGGTATAATATGGAATCGTTCGGTAGACCAGATCGTCTTAAAGAAATGGAATGAAATAGAAAAAGATATTGATATTACAGATAAGAATGGGGAATTCCTGGAATACCTGAAGACCAATCTAAAGGAAGACAAGTTTAAGCCGGAAGACATACTTAGCATGATCAGTTATGACCACAATTGTATGAAGTCATTTGTGGTAAACAAGTTGATAGATGATGGATACATAACGAGGACTCAGCTTAAGGATGCGGGCATTGATGAGGCTTTTTTGAAATACATGACCCTCAATCCTCCATCAGGTTTCAAGAAGCCATTGTCTGAGTCTAATGTTAAGTTAGAAATGATTGCTGATGGTTTTACAGAGTTCTATTTTTGGGGCATTCCGTCATCGGGTAAAACGTGTGCATTGGCCGGAATATTGAGCGCAGCCAATAGCGGCCATGTTTGCGATCTCTTTATGCCGAAAAAAGATAGCCAAGGCTATGGTTACATGTGTTCGCTGTCTGATATGTTCAAAAGTGGTATGGTGACAGAACTCCCGGGCAGTACTCCTGTTGTTGCTACGTATGAGATGCGTTTTGATTTGGAAGGACGCTATAAAGAAGTCAAAAAGAATGGTAAGGTTGAGTATGATAATCGCTCATACCGCTGTGCAGCTATTGACTTGGCGGGCGAACTGTTTTGTTGCATTCACCGTGAGATGGCTGGCGAAAGACTGAATCAGCAACAAACTAATGCATTGGAAATACTGAAAAACATACTTGTCAATAATAAATCGAAAAATAGGAAAATACATTTCTTTGTTATTGAATATGGAGCCGAGAACCGATTGTATAAAGGCCATACACAAGATGTATATCTGCAAAGTTGTATGCGCTATATTGAGGAGAATAAGATATTTGACCGTCTTACAGACCGTGTTTATATTATGGTTTCCAAGTCTGACAAGTTTGACATATCCCAACGAACAGAGGAGGAGGTTTTGTGCCAGTATATTAAAGATAATTACATGGGTTTATACTCTAATTTGTCTCGTATCTGTGAGAAGTATGAAATAAATGATGGCGAACCGGGACTCATTCCTTTTACTCTCGGTGATGTGTGTTTCCAAGATTATTGCCGATTCCATCCGGGCAAAGCGGAGAGTGTTGTATACGATTGCTTTCTCGACACTGTCTATGGCAAAGATATGGGTGTGTGGGGTAAAATTAAGAGCGTTTTCTCCAAATAATTAATAAAATGATTTTGGCATTAACAGGATTGGATAGCTTGTAAGTGCTTTTAATTAAGAAAAAATATGATAAAAAATAACAATAAGAGTAATAAGGTAAAACTTGGTTTTGCCTATTCCGTCACATCTGATGGACTTGATGTCACCTTTTCGGTAAATCCTGAAATAGGCAAGATAGCTGAAGTAGCTGAAACAGATGAGCGTAGTTTATACAATATTCTTGATTTCAAGGAAGGGTTGGACAAGAACGTTGTTCGTGTGATATCTTTTTCAGAAGAGGGTTGCTACTTCCGCATCCTTAAGTATATTCCTGGACGCGATGGTGATAATAGCGAAGCATGGATATTCATCCCGCTCAAAGCTGCAATAGAGGGAGAAGAATTAGTTGGCATCATAAACTCTGTCACAGAGGTGCTAATGAAGACAAATATCAAGGAAGACAAAGAGACTTTGGCTAATCTATTTGCAAAGGAATATGATGTTCATTCTTGTTATCCTGTACTAAAGGCGTCACACGGAGAAAGAAAGGCCTATCGTTTTATTTCGGGAGATAAGAAAGAATTGGTAGAGTTGCTTAATGGCAATAATTTATATCAGGAATATTACACTGATTATGAAACAGTTTTGTTGTTAAATAGAAATGAAGCGAAAGTCAGAGGAAATCTGGACAATCTTTCAAATCAAGAACTGTACAGATGGTTTAAACTGACAAATAAGTCGGGAAATGGTGTATCTGTTTTTGTTGATGAAACAGAATTTCATGGATGTGTCATGACACTCGAAGGTAAACATAGAATAGTATATAAGAAGGAAGGGTTCAAAGATTGTGGTGGTGAGATTGACGTGAGATCAGACATGAACCTTCCCGACAAGCCATTAAACTTCATGATGGAGTTGAATTATAATAATGTGTATGTTTTTCCTGAAGGTGGCGTTAAAAAAGATATCACCGATGAATGTACTATAGAAATCAATAAAAAAACTCTCTTTAAAAACAATTCTATCCTTATCTCTGAATCTGAATTAGGAAATGTAAAGATTGACATTAAACATAATGAGGAATTGTACCGTGATTTGTCCAAAACAATAATTCTTCAACCTTGCAAAAAAAACATTCAGGTAACATTGGAAGTCCAAAAGAAAGAATACACTTTCAAGTATGGGACTAAAGTTGGCAAAGAGTTGTTTGAATTTAAATTGGCATACCAAGGTGCTCCTGAAAAATCACCAATAAATGGTCATAAGCTACATCCGGTTAGTAGTCAAGTATATTATATTATCCCACGTTGGTATGTCTGCATTAAGCATGTAATCTTTCTTTATATAGTAATCGGTTTTGCTATTGTGACAGCATTTATAGGTGGTATGTTTGTAGAAACTCCCTTCGTGTTTCAGAATACTGCTCAATTGGCTGTTGAAAAAGGAATTGTATTAGGCTCGCATGTTGAGAATGCTTCTGTTGAAAATGACACACAAATTAGTCAACGGTCTGCCGAAATAGATTCACTAGCTAATTATATTAAAAACAATGAGATCTGGGAGGAAAAAGCTTTTGTTAGAATGAATTTCATTTGCTTATACAACATGCTAAATACATACAATTTTAACGAGTTGCTGAATACATACGATACATTACTTAATAACAATGAAGTATGCAAGACTGAATGGAGGACATTGATTGATGCTATCAAAAAAGCAAAGAAAAACGAGTATCAGCGGCCAACTCAACAGTCTATGTATAGTAATGATGGCAGTATAACTATAAAAAATTACATAGAGAAGATTACTAGTATGTAAACCTACTTGTGAATCTGATATATTTATTTGTGATGGTAATGTGTAAAGGGTAATTTTTTGGTGTAAACTATGAATAAGTATAAAATACTGATATTGTTAACTGTTGTTTGTGGGCTTATATTTGCCGTGATGATATTTTCAAATACACAGATGGCTATACCTAAGGATATCGAGTGGACGCGTGCACATGCTGATTTTCTTAAAGTAAAAAACGAGGGTTTTATATCTAAGCCTGTTACGAAACCCACAGATGATTCCTTTGAACAGATGTATAAATATCAGAAAAAAGCTCTTGAGCGGTTCGCTGAAGAAGATCTGATAACGTCTGCCGAACATTTAAATATTACAGATATGTTTATCGTCAATTATTCAGAGAATTTTGTGAAAGTATGTAGGAATGTCTTTAATGATAATGTTTGGTCCAGCGATATACGTAATTTTATGATCGCACGTGTCTCTGAGCTAAAGTCCTATAAGGATTCGACTAACAGAGGTCTATTAACTCATCACGCGGAGCTGCTCCGGAAAGTAGACGAGATAACATCAACATGCAATGACTATGCCAGTGCGGAGAATATACTTGCAAAAATCTCATATAACGGAATTAGCAACGCGAAGATAAATATCAGTAAAGTTAATAGTTTGAAGAAGGACGGTCGTCTTGTTTCTTGCAATAGGTTGACCAATGCTATGAACAGTTATGCAGATAAGTTGGGGAATGCTCATTATGATAGACTGGTCTATCTTCATAACCAGTTGGGAAACTGGCAATCCTCGTATGTTTCGCTGTCATCTATACTCGATCAGTATGATAATTTTGTGAATGTTAGAAATGAGTACATGGACAGTGGCGCTTCAGTATATGGCGTTAATCATCCTAAGTCGACAGATAATATGAAAGAGAATGTTGATGAGTATAAGAAGAATGCCATAGACGCGAAGTGTACTTTAGCAGTTGATAGCTATAGTAAGGAGAGAAATGTGACATGGGATAATAATGGTGGTACTTATACATTTTATGTAAACACTGATCATCCTGAAGGATACAAGGTGACTTCGTTGTCAAGCTGGTTTAATGTCAGTTCAAAGAACGAAAACTCATTTACTATCTCGTATAACCCTAATTCGGGCTCAAGACGTACTGACTGGTTTAATGTTGAGGCTGGAACGAAGAAAGTGAAGATTATAATAACTCAGTCGGCTGTTAAACAGAGTGTGGAAATCAGTAGTGTTACTGCAACATGGAATGTTTACCAAGATGGACAGTGTGGAGTGAAGTTTGCTGTTGCTATAAGGTCATCAAACTATAGCAGTACGATAAGAACTTGTGTTTATTTCTATAATTCAAACAAAGATCAGTTAACGTATCGCGGGTGTTACAATTCTTCATACCATACATCTACAGGTCAAATCACAATACAGCACGTATTTACTCCATCGTCTGATGTAAATAACTTATATACAGATTATCTGTTTATACCATACAGTGAGATGCATATTAATCGTAAAGGTCGCAATGATTTGTACTATCAAGTTCAGCTCCAAAGCAGTAGGCAAGAAAACTTGGCAACGTCATCCTGGTATAGTTTCAGTTTAACAAATAATTAATAACTAACACACAATGAATAAAACAACAGAAAATTGGCTGTTACGCGGATTTATAGTCCTCTATGCGGCAACTTGTCTTTATATTGTAACGACAAGTAACAATCCTCAAACAGAAAAGTGTATGAATATTGCGGAGTTTTTCCCTAAGGAATTAATCGTTCCTGGGGTAGAGTTACAGAATGGCGAATGCCTGCTGATTTCAATGGATGAAAATGACAATATTGTTGACTCAACAATAGACTATCAAGTAACAGAGAAGGTTTCCATTAACGATGGCACATTAGCTTGCATACTCGATAAGCAATATTATATTGCACAAAGTGATGCTGTAGCTGAAGGCCTTTTTATCCCTAATGTGAGTGTCAGGTTTAATGTTTCTAATGGTGATGAGTTTGTATTACTTTACTCATTCATGAATGCAGAAGTCAGAATTTTTAAAAACAATGAACTTTCTATGATCTGTTTGATGTATAACCCAAACGAACTCGATGCCATCTTTGAGTCAATAATAAAATAGTATATAATTGTATGAGAAAAATATTTAACCTTGTAATATTCTTCGCTATTGGTGCGCTACCATTGTTTGCTCAACAAAAGTTGCATGTAGTTATATTTGCAGATACAAATGATGGCAAAATCGGTACAGGCGTTAAGGAGGACATCAAAATATGGGAAGGTCTTGTTACAAATATTGGTACGGCACTCAAAGCCAAAGGTGTTACAGTTTCCACATATAAATATGTTGGTAGTAACTGTCAACCTGAAAAATTTAATAGTTTCCTCTCGACTTTCAGTTGTAAGGGTGACATAGTACTGTTCTATTACAACGGTCATGGTGGGCGTTCGCATAAGGATTCTTCTAAATTTCCAAGAATGTGTATGGCGAGTCATTATGCTGATAAATGGGTTAAGGTCTCTGACGTTGTGTCCCAAATAAAAGCAAAGGAACCACGTCTACAGATTCTGGTTACAGACTGTTGCAATTCATATTATGATCGTGTCGCAAAGGACGAGAGCTATCAGGTAAATGTAAAGTCCAACGGACAAATATTTCAAAATCTGTTCCTTAATTACACAGGAGATGTCTGTATCACAGCTGCATCACCCGGTGAATATGGTTGGTGTACAAATCGTGGTTCATATTTGACCATGAATTTTAACGAAATATTTTCTGATGTCGATAGGAGAGGAAATGCTACGACATGGGAAGCCGTTTTCAAGAGTACTTCCGACAAGACATACAAAGATACGAAAGCTCAATATGACCGTCGCTGCATCAGTAATTCGCAGCACCCTGTTTACGAAGTGAATGTTACGAGGGTAGGCCGCGATTCTTCTATAAATCGTAACAATGACACTACAACTACTTCACGAGTCAATAATAGTAATACGCCATGCATTAATAGTAGAGGTACGTCAACGAGACGAGTTGACAACGGAGGAACGGGTGCAGGTAGTAGCACTACTGTTCGCTCTACTTTGATAAAACCTAACAGAATCCGTATCATTGATAGAGGTAGTCGTAATTCTCGCACTACAATGGATACGACAGTACTTTATAACAGCTATTTAGAAAAAGAATAAATAAATTTTATTATGATTGGAGCAATTATTGAAATCGTTATTGGATGGTTCCTTATAGATAAGGTTCCTGGTATTGTAGGTGCAAGAGGTTTGCTTGCCACAGTTATAAAGATCATAGGAGTACTTGCGTTAATAGGTGGATTCGTGAGTCTTGCTCATTTTTTCTTTAGCTTTTAATTTTAGAATTAGTGAAAGGTATCTTGATGTCATTCTTTTAAACGTATTTGGGGCTTTACCACACGTTGAACTATAAATATGTATATTATTGGTGGAAAAAAGCTGCTGATGGGGGATATAGTTATAGTAAATAAAGGTTAAGTCAAGTATTTGAATAGATTAACCTAGTGGTGTTTTTAGAATATATGTTGTGTACATTTGTTGTTGGCATTAATAAAATGAGAAAAGCACTCATTATAATATTTTGGATGAATGTTTTGAGTAGCACTTGCTTCGCTCAAAATTATCGTGGCGGTGTCTTATTTAAAATAAAAGGGACTGAAACGTATTGTGCTGCTGTAAAAACAGAATATTTTCAAGAGTATGTGGCTACTCAGCGAAGTGATAATTGGTGTTGGGCGGCATGTATTGAAATGGTGCTTCGTTATCAAGGGGTGGATATAACTCAAGAACAGATTGTAAAAAAAGTTTTTGGTGATTTGATCGATCGCCCGGCAAGTGCAGATGTGATAGTTAATGCTGCGAATGGATTTTATGTGAATGGAAAAAGAATTGAAGCTCGAAATGAGTATGCGGGTTATGTTTCTGCAAAATCATTTATTGATGATCTGGCACATAAATATCCTGTAATAATAGGGTTGACAATGCCGGGGCAGAATGTCGGGCATGCCTATGTAATGACTGGTATCACTTTTAGGGAATATGGAAATACTATATATCCTCAGAAAGTTATTTTAAGAAATCCATGGCCACACTATCCCGCCCGATCTAGTAGAGAGGAACTATCATGGGATGAATTTAAAAGTAGGGTACATACCATTGTTCATATATTTCCGGTAAATTAGTTTTTAATGTTAAATTCAGACTATTATGAAACGATTTTTGGTTGTTATAGGGTTAGCCTGTCTGATAAGCTTTAGTTTGGTTAATAAAGCGCAAGCACAGGTTGTGGCAATTCCTGGTTGGTATTATACAGGATTGGGTACAATGACATTCTGGAATGGCGTATATTATGGGTATATTTATTGTGGAATAGCCCAAGGGGAAGGGTATTATTATTTTTATGACGGATCTGTGTTTCATGGAAATTTTAATGGCGGCCTTGCACATGGTAACGGAGAAATGATATGTTACCAAGGGTATGTCGCTGGCGTGTGGGAGCAAGGGCGTTTTGTACAGCAGTTGAATGTAAACCAGCGGCAGATCCAGAATACTTATAATGTAGTGCAGAACACTTATAATAATTCCGTCCAGAATACTTATCAGCAACAACAAAATAATGATGTAGCTATAAGCAATTATCGAATTGAAGAAATTGATAGCGATACACAATTAGGGCGGCAACTATTAGGCAAGATAAGCAAGTAATGTGCTGGCGTATTTGGTTTATAGGAGTGTTGCTTTTTTGTACCGATTCTTATATAATGTCGCAAGATAGAGGCACTATATATAAATTGGAAAATGGAATTTATGTGGCAGCTGTAAATGTTCGGTTTGAATCATGCCATGCTCAGCAGCAAAATGAGAACTGGTGTTGGGCTGCTTGTGTGGAAATGGTTTTAAAATATCAGAATGTCAATATATCTCAAAAGGAAATAGTAGAGAGAGCGTTTGGAGCCGACGGTAATGTGACAGCAAATGGTGCAGATATTGTGCGTGCGGCATCAGGATGGTACTATAATGGTACTTATATTAATGCGAAGCAAGAGCATTTAAAATCTGTAACATCTATGATAGATGATTTGGCATACCATTATCCTATTATAATTGGGCTAAAAGATGGTTATCAAGGAGATATTGGGCATGCTTATGTTTTAACTCATATTTATTATAGGATAGATGTCAGCGGAAATGTCTCACCATTTAAGGTGGTATTAATTGACCCATGGATAACCGGTGACCAAGAAAAAGTTATTGATTGGAATGATTTTTATAAAAGGATTACTACAATAGTACATGTGTATCGAGTTGAATATTAATAATACATAGTTTTTTTCTCTTTTATAAAAATCATCCTACTTCTAAGTATCAATACAATGTGCAAGATTGGTATTTTAATATTAATCTGAACCAGTAGTTTATTTTTTCTCCTTGGGAATTATTATTAGAAAAATGAGTGGTTTTACTCTAAGTAAGGACTATATTGTATATATATTTTTATTATGGTAAAGATCGATGTAAGTAGATTGGATGATTCTCAATATTCTATACAAGGCTATGGAGAACCGATATTTGTAGTAAAAAATGCAACGCCAATGTCATTTGGTATTTGTTTCTATGGTATCATATTGAGAGATGTCATTATAGGAGGTGGTATTAAACTTCTACTAAGTGATGCCGACGGGAATAGGTATGATATTACATGTCTGAACATTACTTTAGAACGTGAAGCGGATTGTAGTACCGTTTATACAGAACCACAACTGTGTGAGGCGGGCGAGTTGGCACATATTACAATTGACAATATCCCGAATTTGGAATTTACCAAAGGCCCGGTTTGTTTTTATATGGATGACGGTAATCGCGGGCGGGACTTGGGTGACAATATCACCGCTTTCTGGGGGAATGGCAAAGCGTTCACACTCCTAAATATGCAGACAGGCAAAGTACGCAAATTCGTGGATGAGGACGGATGGCTTTTAATTGAAGACAAAGATATTGATTATGGCAGTATCCAGCAACATCACGAACATTATCGCCGCTGTGTTGACTGCAAGTATGTAGAATTCGGATTCAACCGTTACGATGATTTCAAAAATGGACTTTGCGCCCTCGTCTGGACGACTTATCCTGACGGTCGTTATTTTGCAGATGAGGACGGATTCGGCATGGAAGACAATGATGAGGAGAAAGTGTATTGTGTCATCAATACAGATCTTGATATTATCGTTCCATTCCAACCAATGGATGATGTGGAAAATGTGTTGCGAGGAATGGTTGCAAACGGATTATAAATGAGCTCTAGGTATATATGAGACAAAAATTCTATATATTGACAATTTTAGTGCTCTTTTTGTCTGGGCTGCTGCAAGCACAGACGAAAAGAGCATTAATCATTGGCTTAGGTAAACAAGAAGATACGAGTTGGGGAAAAATAAATGGTGATAAAGACGTACCGTTGGTAAAGGATATATTGATGAAAGCCGGATATAAGAGCATATCTACGTTAGTAAATGACAAGGCAACGAAGGCTGGGATAACGACAGCTTTCGGATTATTGGCACAACAATGTAGGACCGGTGACGTTGTGTATATTCATTTCTCCGGACATGGTCAGCAAATGACAGACAGGGAGGGTGATGAAAGAGATGGATGGGATGAGTGTTGGATACCTTACGATGCATATAGGAGTTATTGTTGTAAGGATAAAGGTGAAAAGCACTTGGCAGATGATGAGATAAACGTATTACTGACAGACATACGTAAAAAGATAGGCAGTGCAGGGAAGATGCTTATAGTAGTAGATGCCTGTCATAGCGGGGATTCGTCGCGAGGGAATGATGATGATGAAATAGTCAGAGGTGTGTATGATAGGTTTGAAATACCAATGAAAAAGAAACCAGATGCGATAGCTCCTGCAGCAGAGCAGTGGATAACGCTCAGTGCGTGTAAGAGTTATCAGTTGAATAGTGAGATGAGAAATCCTGCGGTGGGAAAACTTACTTATGGTTTATACTGCATATTGGCAAGTGATATGCCTAAAAATAATGGAGACTTACAAAAGAAATTGATCGGTTTTATGATAGAAAATCAAGGCAGATTGCCTCAGACTCCGATGATGACAGGTGAAACCAGAAAATATGACATAACTGATATATTAAAATAGTAATGGCGAAAAACATAGATTTCAAACCCTTGAAATATGCAGATGCTGTATATGTGGAGGGTGTGTATAAACGTAATCCTATGCTGGAACGTGCGTTGTACAATTATTGCAAACAGTATTTTGACGAAAATTACCGAGGGGTATTCTTTGTGGATGATACGTATAAAATGGAGATATTCCAAGAAGCATTTATCAAATTGTGGGAAAACATTGAGAGTAAGAAAATCTATGCAGAGGACGGGGTACTGAAAGGAAAAGACAGAAACCCTTTCACAAGCTCATTGACCACCTATTTCATGGGTATAGCACGATTGAAATATCTTGAGTGGGTACGTGAAAAGATGCATGTATTCAATTCGGAAGATATAGAAAAAAATGAAAATAAGCTTGAGACAAAGGACGATGAATGTTATCTTGATATGTTATATGACAAAAGTGACAACATTATGCTGGATATTATCGCTGATTGCATTGCCCACATGTCAGAACGTTGCAGTCAGATATTGACCATGTTCTACTATCAGGAAAAGAATCTTGATGCCATCCTCTTGGAATTACAGGACACATATACGAGTAAAGATGCGCTGAAGACAGAGAAGTATAAGTGCATGGAGAAATTGCGCAAATCGGCAACTGAAATATATAACAGATACCTTCACGAATAAAAACAATCAAAGACATGAAGATAGAAAATCAAGATAATATAGATCGATATGTACTTGGCGAAATGTCCGTTGAAGAACGTGCCGGTTTTGAAAGGCAAGTTGCGCAGGATGCCAAACTTCAAGAGCTGTTGGAATTTACGCAGAATGTAAATACTGCCATAAAAAGTAGAAATGAGAAATTGGAAAAGATGGAGGCATGGGACGATGACTGCATTCCGGTATCGGTACGAGCATGTTCTGCTAAGCCACAAAAAGGCAGGAAATTATTCCTTTGGTTTTCAAGCATCGCGGGTATTGCTGTTCTGCTTGTATTTGGATATTTCCTTTGGGCTCCAATAGGATCGTCGTCCGGTGATATCTATAAAGTTCCGCAAATGTCGGTGGACAACTACCGTGGCAATAATAGTTTGCAACAAATAGCCGGGCTTATCAATCAAAAAGATTATGAAGATGCATTGGCGGCAATAGAGGTAGAAGAAAAGTCTTTGAGTGTGAGAGAGGAAGAGTTATCGGATTCTGTTTCATTAGACGCAATGAGTGAGGAAGAAACTGAGGCATTAAGTTACGAGAAAAATCTGTTGGCAAGCATGAAGTATGACCTAAATTGGCTGAAAGCAAATGCTTTGCTCGGTGTTGGACGAAAGAAAGAAGCGATTGTTTTACTTGAAGAACTCAAGACAGAGGAAGGTGAATACCGGGCACAGGCAGACTCGTTGTATAATGTATTGAAGAGATAAAAACAAATGAGAAAATATTGCATCGCAATTATTTCAGTTCTATTTTTTACCGTTGTCACTTCTCATGCCCAGGATTTAACCGAAACTGAAGTGGTGGAAACGATGAGCAGGGCTTTTGAACTCAACAAGGCTGAGAAATATGATGAAGCACTTGAGGCGTTCCTGCTTGTTGGTAAGAATACTGAGAAACAACGTGCAGAGGAAGAAAGGCAGGTATATGTATGCAGCCAGATAATGGCAGCTATGTGTTATGAATTAACAGGCAAGTATGAAGAAGGGTATTTGCTTGCCAAGAAGTTACTTCAAGGAAAACTCACAGATGAAGAGAAAGAGAACGCGGCATACCAATATGTTTTAAATGGTTTTATGTTGGCGGCTTCTTATATGCGCATAAATGATGGGCAATTAGGCAAAGCTCGTGAGCTGTTTACAGAACTTTTACCATATGCTGACGAAGATATGAGGCAGCGTATACAGCCAAAGATTCCATTGGCATGGTATTTTGAAGGTGCCCGTTATATGATGTCGCGGCAGTATGACAAAGCCTATCTCTGTATGGAAAATGCACATAATGGATTCAGAGAGATAGGTGACGTGAAAAACGAAGCTGATGTTCTTTGCAACATGGCTGTGATAAAAGGTCATCAGGATGAATACATATCAGTGTTAGAGCTTTACGATGAAGCATATGCAAGAGTTGCAACGGTGCAGGATTGGAATCTTATGGCAAATATCAGACATGAGCAAAGGGAGATTTATCGTAAGTTGGGTGATAGAAACCGTGTGGCAATTGCAACACAGGCAATAGACACTCTTTTGGTAAAGGCTAACAACATAGAAGCCATGATAGCAAATAACAATGCATTGGGTGATGATGCTTTCTCTATGAAGGATTACTCATTGGCTGAATCATTTTATTTAAAGAATGAAAAACTGCTTGCATTACTGCCGGAAATAAAACAGCGCAGTGTGGAACATGGAATCTATTCTAAAATGAGGGATTTAAAATACAATGCAGGTGAATATCAATCCGCTTTGGCATATGGATCAAATTGCATCAGAATGTTTGAGAAGGAATTTGAGGGTGATAGATTGCAACGCTATTTACCTTATAGCAATCAGACAGATATCTATAGGGAAATGGGTGATAGTGTGAATGCTATGCGTTGCGTTGACAGTCTTTTCCTTTGTTTGGAAGGTACGGATGCCCCGGCAAGAATTGTGGCACAGGTGTATACTACTCGTGGCAGAGTGTTTGCAAAATTCGAGGAGTATGAGAAAGCTGTCAGTGAGTTTGATACGGCAGATGCTGTTTTGGCAGAGATATGTGAAGCGGATGATGTTAACCGCACGAACATTCTGGCTTTGAAGGCTGGCGTATTGCACAGACTCAATCGTCATGAGGAGACAGAGATAGCATACAAACGATATGCTGAGTTGATAAAGAGCAGACAGGGCAACAATTCCATAGCATATGGTGATGCTCTTTATTATCTGGCGAACGCAGAAGCATTTAATGGTCATATAGAGGCTGGTAGAAGGCATTATATAGAGTCTGCAGAAATGCTGCAACAACAGATTAAAGAACAGTTGCGATATGTGTCGTCATCTGAACGGGAAAGTTATTGGGAGTCGCTGTCTCAAAAGATGTGGGCAATGACTGCCTTTGGAATTAAGAGCAAGGCCACACAAAACAGTTTTACGGAGGCGAGTTATAATGCGTTATTATTCTCAAAGTCATTACTTTTAGAGTCAGAACGCTCCATGTATGATATCATCCGGAAAGAAGGTACACAGGAGGATGTTGAAGCTTTTACCAATGTGGTTACGCTGAAAGCAAAAATGGCTACGCTAAGCAAAGATTTTGATAAAAACAAAGAAGAATTAGGACGGATTTATGCAAAAATGACTGCAGCAGATAAGCATCTTGCCGCTCGCAGTACATCTTATAAAGATTATGCGGCATTCTTGAATGTGAAGTATGCGAATGTTAAACGTGCGATGAAAGATAGTGATGTTTTGATAGACTTCACTGACTTTAAGGGCGATGATAATAAAACGGCATTATGCTGTATATGTAATAAATAATATACAAAAGTATCCTTTGTTGATGGATCTGTTTACGGAGGAATCTGTAGATTCCTTGCTTGGTGGCAAGAGTATTGACCATCTATACAATGAAAGTGTTTCAGAGAAGATGTTCCGTCTATGTTGGCAACCGTTGCAGGAATATGTAAAGGAAGGGGCAAAGGTGTATTATGTGCCATCGGGGGGAATACACCGGATTTCTTTAGAATCTTTAATGCTGGCAGATGGTAGTTTACTCGGAGAACATTACGATTTTATTCGACTTTCTTCTGCTCGTGAATTGCTTCGTCAATCTGGGACGATAGCAATCAAAAAGAATAGTGAAGCAGTATTGTATGGTGGCTTGCTTTATGATCTCGATACAAATGTACTGGAAGCGGAGAGTAAGAAATATATTCTGTCACCAATGTTTGCCATGCGTAGTGGCGATGCACGTGGTGACAGTATCTTCCATTTTCTTCCTCAAACAAAAGAAGAGGTTCTGGTTGTTGAAAAGATTCTCAAAGAAAAGCAAGTGAAAGTGACATCCTATATGGGTGTTAATGGAACAGAGGAGTCTTTTCTTAATATGAATGGTATGGCTCCAAAATTGCTACTTGTTGCCACACATGGTTTTTATTATTCAGCTGACAACATAGCTAACATAGACTATCTCCAGGGCTATACGGACGCAATGTCGCTCACGGGACTTGTCATGTCGGGTGGTAACCTCGCATGGAGGGGTAAACATCTTCCTGATGGCGTGCTTAGCGGCATACTCACTGCTGCTACTATCTCGCGTATGGATTTGCAAGGGACGGAACTTGCTGTGCTTTCAGCCTGTCAGACAGGGCAAGGCAAGACAACGCCCGAAGGTATTTATGGCTTGCAGCGTGCTTTTAAGAAAGCGGGAGTACAGACGATTATCATGACGCTATGGAATGTCAGTGATTTCGCAACCAAGGAGTTTATGACAACCTTTTTTACAGAACTTGCTAATAATGGATGGAAGAAGCGTGACGCTTTTAATGAGACGAAGCGGATCGTTCGTAAGAAATATCCGGAACCATACTATTGGGCCGGATTCGTTATGCTGGATTAAGTTTCATTGATAATAATACAACCAAAAGCTGCATTAGCACTATGCCGATGCAGCTTTTTTTGTTTACTAATTACGAACCGGCAGGGTTACTTTCTATATTTTTTATCATAAAATAAAGAAACAATGATTAGAGGTTGTGCCCGACACGGATATAGGGTCTAATGGCAATGCGGAATATACAAACAGAAATTACGAATCAGTTACGACAGGTATGTGACGACGTGGAGCTGCTGAAAAACGGATGGTATATTTTTATATATAATGGAGAACATTATATTTATATGCCGGATTCAAAAGAAGCTCTTATTCGATTTAGCATTCCACATCTGACATTGGTTGATAATGATGATGAAAAAAGAATCGCTACTGCAATAAATGAGACAAACAGAGAGGTGAAATTCATTAAGGTAATGCTTTTGGATAATGGTAGTGTTTCTTTGAATTACGATCATAAAATCACTGAAGGTGAACAAATCAATGAAATTGTGGCACATATTATAAAAGCTCTTGATTTCGCTTCTTATTATATCATTAAAAAATTAAAGACTATATGAAACACATTCTTTTTATCCTTATTCTACTTTGTGGTATCACTACGGTGTTTGCTCAAAACGATTATTACCTGAAACAAGCGCAATCGTATCAGCGTGAAGCAGAGTACTATACTAAGCAAGCGCAGGGATACGAGCGTGAAGTGGACTATTACAACCGAAAGGCACAAGGTTATCTTCGGGAAGCTGAATATTACTCCAAACGTCAGAAGTACGATATGGTACGGAGTTATCAACAATATGCAAAGAATGCTACAGATAATGCCGAATCGTATCAACGGAAAGCAAAAAGTGCAAGAGAAAACGCGCAATCTTATATGAAGAAAGCTGAAGATGCTTTGCGGAAAGCAAAATAAAATAGTGGCATTTCTATGGTTACTTTTTTGCTCTATATACATAAAGATACAAGATGTTTAAAAGTTGCGCCCGACACGAACAAGGGCAGAGGAAAATGAAAACAAAAATTTTCAATCTTATTATTTCGGCTGAAAGCAGCCCAATGGGATTATTAAAGAACAAGCTTGTGTGGTTTTAAATCAAATTATAATGAAAATAAAATAGGATGAAAAAGATTATGAAAGTATTTGGAAGAGCATTGGGACTGATTGCCGTTTTATGTCTTTGTTTTATAACTTTTATGCTCGTTAGGAAGTATTATAAAGAGTGTCGATTCAATGAATTCAGAGGTGAATTATACAGTAGTGAATGTTGTTCTATTGTAAATTCTAATGGGACATATTCTATTAAAAATCTGAGAACCGGTAAAACAACGATCAAGGGGATAACCTGGTTGTTTGCATCAGAAGCTTATACGGATACATTGGTAATTTATTCGAAGAATTATAAAAGAGGGTATTTCAATCGTTATACAGGAGAGGCTACTATTCGGGAACAGTATCCCCATGCTTGGATATTTTCGGAAGGATTGGCTGCTGTGGTAAAGAATGATAAGATCGGGTTTATAAATCATCAGGGTGAAGTCGTTATTGACTTTCGATATCCGTATTTAAAAGATAATGAGCAGCGTATGGATTTCGTTTTTCACGGAGGGTATTGTAACATGTATGACAAGAACGGTAAATGTGGCATCATAAATAATAAAGGCGAATGGGTATTGGAGCCACGATACGATCGTATCCAGAATCCTTTATATGGGAAACGGCTTTTTATGAAAGATAACAAATATGGGGTTTTGAATGATTCGCTTTGTGTGGTGATTCCTGCTGAGTATAGATACATTATACAAACAGCCGATTATGTGACTGTTTCTAAACCGGATGAAACTCTGATGCAAATATCGTATAAAGGTGAAATTCTCAATCCGATGCTGTATGATACCATTGACCGTTTGGATTATTCCACAGGGAAGTATTCTGATGATGGCACTGAAATTACACTTCCAACCGGATTATATTGTTATACTGTCGGCAATCGTCGCGGTTTGATGAATGAGGATGGAAAACTTATTACACAACCGATTTATTGTGCCTTTTATGTAGTAAACAGACATTTGTTCAGGGCTACATTGCTTGACAGGCAATCGGATGTGCTTTTAAATGAAAAAGGGGAGGTTGTAGAATTTTAGAGTGATATATAACTGATTGGAATATATAGGGTATGGATAACTGGAATCAACAGGAAAAGAGCATGAAAAGTCTATGCAAGGAAGATAAATTTGAATACTTGACTGATATAGCAAAAGATCAGGATAATATCTTTTTATCTTTCTCGATGACCGGAAATTTACAATTATTACGTTTAGAACATATTGGCTATTTTCATTATAATTCAGGAAATAGGCTGTGGGAAGCCGTTTTATGTAATCAGCGTATTTTGGTTTTGAAGAGGAATACAAACGCGGAACAAATACTGAGTTATCACCCTTATCTGGTTCAAATAAGCCAGTCATTTATTATCAACGTAAGTTATCTGGTCATGATAAAAGGAAACAACTGCATACTGCTTCCACCATTTGATAAAGTGGAGGCATTGCAAATCAGTAAGTCGTATCTGAAGAAACTAATGGAGAAATATCCAACTATCTGATACGAAAGAGAAAAAGTAACTTGCGTTATGAACGATTTTGAAAAAAGATAAAAATAATGTTGATTAAAAAATGTATTGAGGGGCATTCTTATGATTCGGAAATTTATGGAGATTTATGTCCTTTCTGTCCCACAAGTAAAGAATCTACGATTGAAAAACAGAAGAATAACTGTAATGGCAGTAATGAGAGACCACGAAAAGTGAAAGCTTTATTGGATGAAATTGAAATTTTAGAGAAAGAAGGAGCAGATATTAGTCAACTTTGTATGCAGGTAATTGAACTTGTTGAAGATGCTCATGAAGAATTTTTGTATTGTGCACAAGAGAAAGGATATGATCTGCTACATAATACTGCTATAGCTGAGATCGAGATAAGTCAGTATTCGACCATGAAACAAATGGCAATACAAGGTGGATTACCTTATTCGAAATATAAAAAGGCGATACGGGATATACAAGTGAGATTCCGGCTCAGTAGATTTTTAGTGGGGATAATTTTTTATACTCGTGCCATATAGCGTAC